>Ga0172382_10000299_pt1 | contig 91786 bp, 82 predicted proteins | sample Leawel138RmetaG_FD_122245 | JGI IMG/M metagenome (GOLD analysis project Ga0172382, IMG submission 122245) | Leachate microbial communities from a municipal landfill in Southern Ontario, Canada - Leachate well 138R metaG | ecosystem: Engineered > Solid waste > Landfill > Unclassified | place... | reverse complement strand
TGAAAACCTGCTGATAAATCAAAACCCATAAAACGACAACCCCATAGGAACATAAAAAATCGGTTCCGTTCAACAGCGTTTTCATCTCTAGCCCTTCGGGCAAGACGAAAACTTAGTTATTGTGCATAGGCTTTATACCCAACTTACGTAAGATTTATTGCTTTTTCCTATATTACAATCAGAACAAAGAGTTTGTAAATTATCCATTTCAGTCAATCCGCCGTGCGAATAAGGTTTAATATGGTCTATATGTAAAACTACTCCATTTCTTTCTGGATTCTTTCCGCAAAGTTTACATTCTCCGTTATCTCTTTCTAATATTTTATACCGTATGCCAAGTGGAATTACGCGATTGGTTTTTGAAATAATCATCCTCTTTGATTGGACTATAATTTCGTGATCCTTGCTTTCATAGAGATTATAATCAAATTTAAAACTCGGCAAAATCTCTAATTCATATCCTTTATTAGTCATATAATGACCCTTAAGAATAGAAATAGCTATAAAATCATTGAGAAATTTTTCGGGTGTTGTATTTAGAAGCTTTTTCGATTTAGTATCGAATATTCCAAAAATCAAATCATTATTATCCGTTATCTCAAAGCCTAATTTTCGAAGATAATTAGTGAAGTTTATTTGTTTGTTTCTTCGATATGCTGATGCTAGTTTTTCATTGACCTTGTATCTGTCAACAAACTTTATTTTTTGTGTGAGAAAGATAATTCCTTTTGCATCTTTCTGTGTATCGAGATTAAGCATAAAGAGCATTCCTTTTATACCGTTGCAAGAGCTATTGCAAAATAATCTGTATTGATAATTTCTGCTTTCACAAAGTTCTAATGAGATTTCCAAATCTCCTTCCATAATTGGAAAAGTATAATCGTGCTCTTTGTTAAGTAGATTATTGTGTAATCCAAGACTTTTAGGAAGTATTGTATTTGTTGAAACGCCGTTTTTATAACCTAATTCGAACTTTCCTATAGTCAGGTTTTTTGATAACTTGGTGTTTAGTAAGATTTCGCTGAAAAGTTTAGCATTTTTATAGGATCGATTCATAGTGTGATTTTTTTTTAGCTTATGCACAACAAGGTATAAATGGCGTTGCCGATTTTGAAAAACAGAATTATCAAATTAAAACTAAGTATATATGAAACTTGAACTTAAAATTACAGATGAACACGGCAATGAACATTTATACAATGTTGTGCGCAGTTCTTCTGATGAGCCAAAAAATTTGAATGACTTCATTTTAGAAGCCCTTTCAATTAGTGAAGATAAAAGACAATTACCATTTTTAATTCAATGCCCGAATGGATTAGAAGTACATCCTTCAATTAAAATGAAGTTTGAAAATTATGGTAGTTCGTTGCTTGGTGATAAACTCGAAGCAATGATGGTAACGTGGCGTGATTGAATTGCGCACAACAATTGGATATACGCAACGTGTTGCGCCTATCTCCGTTATATATTTATATCAAACTTATTGTTTTTTAGCATAGAATCCAAAGAAACAATCTGTTTTGTTCATTCTAAAGTGGATGTAACGGTAAATATACGTATAACAGAAGAATTTAATTCAAAATCAAGAGCATTACACTTTGTACCTGAGATCTTTACCCTAATAAGCGTATGTTTACCGTTAAATACGATTACTACGAGAGTCTAGATTGAGCGATGATTTTCGATTGATTTTTACAGTAAATTCCATTAAAATCAATTTTAGAGATAAACGTCTCTAATTCTATCCCTTTAATTTCAAAATCCTACCTTTGCAAAAAAATAAGGTTTTGGTTAAAATCGGAAATATTGAATTGCCAGAATTCCCGTTGTTGCTTGCACCTATGGAAGATGTGAGTGATCCGCCTTTTCGTAGATTGTGTAAACTGAATGGCGCGGATTTGATGTATTCTGAATTCATCTCGTCGGAAGGTCTTATTCGGGAAGCGATAAAAAGTCGTCAGAAACTGGATATTTTCGATTATGAAAAACCGGTTGGCATTCAGATTTTTGGTGGGGACGAAGAAGCCATGGCGATTTCCGCAAAAATTGTCGAAGCGGTTCAGCCGGATTTGGTCGATATTAATTTCGGTTGTCCGGTGAAGAAAGTGGTTTGCAAAGGAGCAGGCGCCGGGGTTTTGAAAGACATTGATCTCATGGTGAGATTGACCAAAGCCGTTGTAAAAAGCACTCATTTGCCTGTGACAGTAAAAACCCGTTTGGGTTGGGATACCGAAAGTATAAACATCCAAGAAGTTGCAGAACGATTACAAGAAGCGGGAATCAAAGCCTTATCTATCCATGGTCGTACGCGTTCTCAAATGTACAAAGGCGAAGCCGACTGGACCGAAATAGCGAAAGTGAAAGCGAATCCGAATATTGAAATTCCAATTTTTGGAAATGGCGATATTGATTCTCCGCAAAAAGCAGTTGAATACAAAACAAAATACGGTGTAGATGGGATTATGATTGGTCGAGCTGCGATTGGAAATCCGTGGATATTCAATCAAATCAAACATTTTGTGAAAACAGGTGAAATCCTACCGGATCCTACTTTGTCCGAAAGAGTGGATGCGGCCAAACAACATTTGATTTGGGCGTGTGAATGGAAAGGTGAACGGGTAGGAATTCTCGAAACCCGAATGCATTACAACAACTATTTCAAAGGAATACCTCATTTCAAACCGTTTCGAAAACAATTGGTTACGGTGGATATTTTGAGTGAATTGTTCGCTATTTTCGATAAAATCAATGCGTTGCAAGATGTAGAAATTTAATTTTGAAATAAAATATTTAGTTTACCATTCATGCTATACTACGAAAAAGAAATTACGGTTACCCAAGAATTCCTCGATCAGAATGAACATGTAAACAATGTTCAATACGTGAAATGGGTCGAATGGATTGCGACGGAACATTGGGATTCCGTCAAAGAAAAATCAAAGTATGCAGAAAACATTTGGTTTTTGGTCGATCACTGTATTGAATATAAAAAACAAGCCTATTTGGGCGATATTCTGTTGGTACGAACCTATCCTGAAAATCCAGAAGGAATAAGACAACCTCGAAAAGTCGAGTTTTACAAAGACGGGAAATTAATTGTCGATTCTCGTACGCGTTGGATTATGATACATCCGGACACCCAGAAAATCATCCGTTTGGATTCGAATTGGTTGGATGAATTGAAATAAAACTCGAATAAAAAATAAAAAATTCATAAAAAAAAGGAGCTGACTCGTTGAATCAGCTCCTTTTTGATTTAAAATTTAAAAAATTCTAGGCTTATTTTTTTACAAATTTCTGAGTTTTAACTTTTCCTAAGATTGATGTTTTAACCACATACGTTCCTTTTGGTAAAGAAGATACATCCAAAGCAGCATTGATACTTTTTGGAGACACTTTCATTACTTCTTGTCCTGCCAAATTGTATACACTGATTCCGTCGATTGTATTTTTAGCGTTTACGTTTAAAAATTTAGAAGTCGGGTTTGGATAGATACTGAAAGAAGTAGTAGTCAAATCATTCACACCCATTCCATCAGCTGTACCATTTACTTCAAAAGGAAAACCTTGGGGTGTAGCAGGTCCACTATCAACAACAGAGGCCCATCCAGTCGTAGTAAATTGCATACCATTTCCTGTTTCTACTTCTCCTGTTATTGTAACAGGAGGTGCCCAAGGACCTGATCCCAAAGTACCACCAAAATTATAATCAATCCAATACGTACCTGGAGTAAGCGTCAAACCGGGTGTATTTACTGTTTGAACCATAATAGGTCTTGATGTATCGCCGGGTGAAGATTCCAATTGTCTATAAGCTCCCGAAAATTCTGTCTCTGACAATACATCATCAAACTCATCTCCCCATATAACCGTACTAGAAGGGTTATCAGGCGCACCATCCCAGATTTGAACCGTCATGTACGAAATAGTTGACGTAGACGTAGAACCGGTTTGGTATGCGTAGAATTGAAAACTATCAACAGTAACATTTTCAGTAACTATCCAATCATCTGCAATTCTTTGCCCAGCCCCATCGCTGGCCCCGAATCCAAAGGTATCCATTCCTAAACTAGTGTCTTGAAGTAGACTTATGTTTGGTGATCCTTCCACATTATAGTAAGGACCGTTACTGTACAAGGTTCCTTCCATAACTCCATCTGTTCCCGTTTCAGCTATTCCAACGGTTGGCGTCGAGTCAGAAGCTAATTCAACGTTCTGACTAAAAGCAACCCCCACTCCTGCGAAGGCCACCACTAAACTAAGTAAATGTTTTTTCATAATAAAAGTTAATTTTAATTTTAAGTGAAGATAATATCTATATTTCAAATAAACAAGAGAACAAAAAAATGAGAGACTTTTTGTTAAGTATCTCATTTCATATTATATAGCATGGATGCTTTCTTTTTCTTCTCACCACGTTTTTTCATGTCATCACCCATTTGATTGGTCGCTGTAAAAAAAGCGACCCTATTGTTTAACATTTCATGTCCTGCACATGAAGGGTGGGATAATAAAATCAAAGCAGCTTTATTTATATACTACTTTTTATAGAAATCCCAATTCAAATTTCGCTTCTTCACTCATCATATCTCTGTCCCACGGAGGATCAAAGGTCAATTCCACTTCCGCATCGACTACACCTTCCAACTCTAATACTCTATCTTTTACTTCCTGAGGCATGCTTTCGGCCACTGGGCAATTGGGGGTGGTTAGCGTCATCAATACTTTTACAAATCCTTCTTCATTCACAAAAGCATCGTAAATTAATCCCAACTCATATATATCTACCGGTATTTCAGGATCATATACCGACTTAAAGGTTTCAACCAACTTACTGCTGATTGCATCCATTTGTGCACTTGTTATAGACATTTTGTTGTATTTTTAATGATTTATTAATCAGAGACCTAACTATTTCGTTAGGTGTAATTTCATTCCATTTTTCTTTATTTAGAATGAATACAAAAATACTAATTATTCTTGAATTGAAAAAATGAGGGCTCTGGTGAACCCAGGTTTAAAATAGCTTACGGATAAACAATATGACCTGTATAAAGTTGCTCTACATCCACCGTCGGAGGAACGTTTTTCAAAATTAAATTTCCTGTACTCATTAACTTTCCACTGATTTTACTCACTGGAAAAACAATCATATCGTTGGTGCTTCGATGGAAAATCGAAATTTCATCAGCAACCAAATCCTCTGCTTCCAATCTTCCATTCGCTCCCCAGAAATGAACTTCCAATTGATTGGTTTGACCTTTTACGCGATAGACCGATGAAACATTGTCATTGATAATTAGTTTTTCATTATCGACTTCTATTTCGAAAATGCTTGACGCAGTATCTGACGTAATACCTGATTCTAAGATTAATATTGGAAAAGTCAAAACCCCTTGGGATTTAATAGAATATTGGGACGAAGAATAGATTTTCTCTAAAAAAGGAGTTGAAATAAAAACTTGGGCCGCATGGTAATTCCGTAACATTCCACAACCGGATTGATTGGATATTTTTAATTCACCCTCAATCACTTCAAAATGAATGTCATTCACGAAATTCTTTCCTGCATGAAGTACTACAGTTTGTTCGGCAGATTCATTCACCACCAATTCAATTCCTTCAGAAATAGTGATTTTAGAAAAAATGTCCACCGTAATTTCTTGGCTTATGAATTCTCCCTGCTTTTTGAAGCAATCCGATCCGTTCTCGGAATTACATCCAAAAACCATTAAAATCATTAAAAAATAAATACCAATTCTCATAATTTTTATACTTTCTTACAATCTAAAGCCAACTGAAAAATCCATGGCTTCTGCTTTTGAAAAATGAGCTTTCAATCCCATTCCTAAAAAGAGGTTTTTGTGAACATAATACTTTAATCCCAAATGTTGATACAATAAAGTATGCGCTTTGTATTCGTCGTGAATATACATTCCCAATTGCCCTTCAAAAGACAAACGATTTACAAACAATTCATATCCGGCAAAAACACCTACTTTTTTATAATCTGTATTCGCAGAGATTCCTTTTTCTGGAAAACTAATTGCCATCATTTCAATCTCATGTTTTATCATCATCGAGGCAAACAAATCGATTCCCAATTGAAAAGCACTGGAACGACTGATTCGTTTATCGACATAAGCCGAGAAGAAATAAAAGGGATATTGACCACTCCCTATGATATGACTTTCATGCACACCCGTTCGAAAAGCGAAATTATAACGTAACGGTTCCCTTACCACCGAATCATTTACAGCACGTGGAATGTAAGTTCTCTCAGTCTTGGAGTCGAATGTATAATGAAGTCCAACATTGGCGCCTATTGTATTTAAACTGGTATTGGGCGTTTTAATCGTCCCGTTTGAATGGTGAATCAAAAATGCACCGGCACGAATTCCAAAACCTTCCCAAATGTTTTCTTTCTGAAAATTCAACATGAAAAAAGTAGCGGGCATCAGACGAGAACCATACGCGAAGTTTCGATAGTTTTTTTCTTTGTCATACGGATTCGTATTATATGCAATTCCTTGTCCGATTCGAAACTGCATATTCCGATTGAGAAAATAAAAATTATAATGTCCGAACAAACCGTACATATCCCCTACAATTTCGTTTTTGTTGTTCTGATAATGAAAAGTAACGCCATAATCGGGATAACCCAATCGAGATTCCCATTCCTTTTCGCCAAATGTTTTTTTCTGAGCGGAAACAAAAACACCTTCGGGATGCTGGGATATTAAATGTTTGATCTTCTCGCTGTGAGGCAACATACTTCCGTAATAGTAATTCACATCCACTGAATACTGTGGGTCATTCTCTTGGCCAAAACCAAAAGAAAAGAGTAGAACCCATAGAAAGAAAGAATATTTCATAGTTTAAATCGGCTCAAAAATAAAACAAAACTAATGAACATGGAGGATTTTAAATATTTATGTTGCGAATTTGTTTTATTTGGAAATTAGTTTTTAATTTGCCTTACAATTCAATCTAGAAATGAAACAATTTTTACATACAAATTGGTGGTGGCTATCGTTTAAATCAGACGAATGGCAACTGCATTGTATTATTTAAGAAGTAAAAATAATTATATCCTTTTGAACCGTCTGATGAACTCAGGCGGTTTTTTTATGTCCAAAAAATGGAAATTCAAACTCTAAAATCAATAAAAATGAAACAAAAAAAGTATTATTTAAATGAAGATCAAATGCCAAAAAAATGGTATAACATTGTAGCGGACATGCCTAATAAACCGCTACCTCCCTTGGATCCCAAAACAGGAGAGCCTATAGGTCCTGAAGCATTAACTCCTCTTTTTCCCATGGAATTAATCATGCAGGAAGTGTCGCAAGAACGATTCATTGACATTCCCGCAGCGATTCGTGAGAAATACAAAATTTACAGACCTTCACCCTTAATCCGAGCTACAGAACTTGAAAGGGCCTTGGGTACACCGGCCAAAATTTATTACAAATACGAAGGGGTTTCTCCGAGTGGTTCGCACAAAACAAACACTGCCTTAGCGCAGGCTTATTACAATGCCAAAGAAGGTGTGAAAAAAATCACCACCGAAACAGGCGCAGGTCAATGGGGAACTGCTTTGTCGTATGCGTGCGCACAATATGGAATCGAGTGCGATGTATATATGGTAAAGGTAAGTTACGAGCAAAAACCGTATCGAAAATTCATTATGAATACCTACGGCGCAAACGTGATTCCTTCACCCAGTGAAAAAACACAAGCGGGAAGAAACGTTTTGAAACAGAATCCCAATTCCAACGGAAGTTTAGGTATTGCAATTTCGGAAGCTGTGGAAATGGCGGTGGCGGATGAAGACACCAAATATTCTTTGGGTTCGGTTTTGAACCATGTTTTGTTACATCAAACCATCATTGGGGAAGAAGCATTGAAACAATTTGAAATGGCCGAAGATTATCCGGATATCATCATTGCACCTTTGGGAGGTGGATCCAATTTTGCGGGAATTGCTTTTCCATTTCTTCGAAATAAGTTGCAAGGCAAAAGAAATGTACGAGCCATTGCAGTAGAGCCTACTTCTTGCCCAAAACTTACGAGAGGAAAATTCATGTACGACTTTGGAGATACCGAAGGCTACACACCGCTTTTACCTATGTTTACTTTGGGTCATAATTTTGAACCCGATGGCATTCATGCGGGTGGATTGCGCTATCATGGAGCTAGTGTTCTTTGTTCTCAGCTTTTAAAAGATGGAATTATTGAAGCCAAAGCCCTGCCGCAATTGGAATGTTTCCAAGCAGGTCAACTCTTTGCGAAAACCGAAGGGATAATCCCCGCACCCGAATCAAATTATGGAATCGCGCAAGTGATTCGCGAAGCCAATCTTTGCAAAGAAAACAATGAAGAGAAAACCATTTTATTTAATCTCTCCGGACATGGATTTGTCGATATGCAAGCTTACGATGATTTTAACAGTGGTAAATTGCAAGATCATGAACTTACAAAGGAGAAAATCGAAAATAGTTTAAATAAAATCAAAAGTTTACAGCCTTTGGTTTCAAAATGAAATAAACCTAAATCTGATTAAATCAGCGGAGACCTTGTGTTTTCGCTGATTTTTTTCACGAATTAAATTCAGTTTTAAACCTCAAAATCTGCCAATCGAAAAAACATAGTAAATTTGCATTTGAAAAAGATCAATCCAAAAAATAAATTCCATGAAATTTAATACAAAAGCCATTCACGGCAATCAGCAAAATGAACCTACAACGGGTGCAGTAATGACCCCGATTTTTCAAACCTCCACTTTCGCTCAAAAAAGTCCCGGTGTACACAGTGGATATGAATATTCACGCGCTGCGAATCCTACCCGAACGGCCTTGGAAAATGCCTTGGCAAGTATTGAGAACGGAAGCCACGGTTTTGCCTTTGGTTCAGGTTTGGCTGCCACAGATGCGGTGATGAAAATGTTGAATCCGGGCGATGAAATCATTGCGATGGATGATTTATACGGAGGTTCGTATCGAATGTTTAGTCAGATTTATTCAAAATACAATTTGAAATTTCACTTTGTGGATATGACGAATCCGGAAAACATTTTGGAGAAATTGAACGACAAAACGAAGTTAATTTGGATAGAAACGCCCACCAATCCCTTGATGAAAGTTGTGGACATTCGAACCATTACGGATTTAGCCAAAGGAAAAGATTTGTTAGTTGCTGTAGATAATACGTTTGCTTCACCTTATTTACAAAACCCATTGGATTTGGGTGCGGACATTGTGATGCATTCCGCAACCAAATACCTAAACGGTCATTCCGATGTTGTGGCGGGGGCGTTGGTTGTGAATGATGAGGAATTGGCAGAAAAAATTCATTTTCAGCTATTTGCAGGCGGTGGAATTTTGGGACCTCAAGATTCGTATTTGGTTTTAAGAGGAATTAAAACCTTGCACCTTCGTATGCAAAGACATTCTGAAAACGGACGAAAAGTTGCAGAATTCTTAACCAAACATCCAAAAGTAAAAGATGTTTTTTATCCCGGTTTAGAAAATCATCCAAATCATGAAATTGCCAAAAAGCAAATGCGCGATTTTGGAGGAATGGTTTCTTTCAATTACAAATCTGGACAAAAAGCGGATGCGGTTAAATTCTTGGAAAATTTAAAAATCATCACTTTAGCCGAGAGTTTAGGAGGTGTTGAATCGTTGGCCAATCATCCGGCAACCATGACGCATGCTTCGATTCCAGCTGATGTCCGCGCAAAAAATGGAGTGACCGACGACCTCGTTCGTTTGAGTATAGGTGTGGAAGATATTGATGATTTATTGAAAGATTTGGAGCAAGCTTTTCAAGCCTAAGAAGAACGAACTCATAGAAAATAAAAAAGGAGAACCTTGCATTGTGCGAAGTTCTCCTTTGTTTTTTATCTCTCGTTAATTTTATAAATATTTATTGTCCACCAACCACTTCACCACTCTTCGCAGCGTAAGTTCATTGGGATCTACAGAAGACGACAAATGTTTCACCACTTCTTTTTGAGGAATGGAAACTACTCTTCGTTGTTTATCTTTGGGCGTAAATAGTTCAAAGTTTTGGGCATTGTTTCCACCAGCGAAATTTACTTTTGCTACCAAAATTCCAGAAGGAATAAAGAATTCATATGCATCTTGACCTTTCACGCTTGAAGCTACTTTGAAGAAACCAATTTCTGTATTGTCTTGTTCTATTTTATGGGTCGGTTGAAGTTTAATTGGCCAACCAACATTTCGTTGGACCAAATTATAATGAACTGCAGTTCGGGGTGTAACTCCTTTGGTCGCTATTAGTTCTGCCACTTTATCCGCATCCAATTGATTTCCATCAATAATATTTCCTTTTCCGATTAGGTTAACAAAACCCTTTTCTTGACCCAAAGAAGAGAGTTTGAAAATCCCTACTTGATTGGTTGGAACAAAAGTCAATCGATAATACATGCTTGTATTATCGGATTTATCTGCTTCATATTCCATACTTAGAACGGCGATAATTAGTTTTTCTCCGTTCATTGCATATAAATTGAAGTTTTTGGTCAATCCAAAATTTTCTTTGATGACTTCAACTTTCGCCAAATCCACTTTATTTACGGAGATGATATTTTTCTTATACTCTACTTTTTGGGCCATTGAAAATTGAAAAGCAAAAAGTAGAAATACGAGCTTAAATAGATTCTTCATGTTTTTATATTTGAGGTGGTGAATTTAGTGTTTTTTTAACTATCTTATATAATTCTTAATTCAAAAGTTGTTTTTAAGATTCATTTTTAAAACAATTTACTTTTTTTCTTGTGCTAAATTTAATTGATTCGTTATTTCCTTCTTATCCGAAGAACGATAACCTATTTTAAAATAAATAATCGATCCTTCTTCGTCAAGAATTAAGAAAGTTGGAACACTTTGAAGTTTCAATTTATTTAGGAAATTCATGTCTTTATCATTTAATAAATGTGCATTATCGTGTTTTCCACGAAAAATTGATTCTATTTCAGAATACTGAAAATCATCTTTTGTGAAAGGAATATTAATTAAATAATAATCCATTTCGTTATTTTCAATAAAATAATCTTTCAAATCGTTTATTGCTTTTTTACAAGGAGGACATGTTTTATTCCATGTTAAAATAAACTTTATTTTCTTTCCACCTAATTGTATAGGATTGTTTGTAATCGTATAAAATGTAAATTCTTTAAGGTCATAGGCTTGATTTTCTGAAATCTCTTCATAAAATTGCGTAGTAGTGGATTTACTATTTTTAAATTTCGGAAAGAAGGTATAAGAATAACCTATAGTTAGAATGCTAAATAGCAAAATAAATATGAGTTCAAATTTCTTTTTAAAAAAGAACACACCCAAAACCAAAATAAGAAGTGAAAAATTCAACGGACTAAATAAGATTTTATCTACATCATTTAAAGCGATGGAAACCAACACAATATAAGTTACAGGAAATGTAAATATAAGTACTTTGTTTCCTAAAGATAAATCCTTTTGTTTATTAATGTAAATCGAAGTAAATATTGTTAATCCAAAACCGATTAAAGTCGAAAACCTATCAGATTCAATATCTATAAAGCAAATTCCCCTACAATCGTAATCAAAAGAGAAATAAGTAATATTTTTAAGGATTTCATGTAAATTTAATTGTTGTTATAACAAAGAAATACATTTTTTTCATGATTTTCATATTTTATTATATATATATATATATTACTTTAAAAATCCAATGCTTCTTCGATAAATTTCACCAAACGCAAGGCATGTTCACCATCTAAAGTGGATGATCTGTTCTCAGCCAATGCCTCTACAATTTCAGAAATGGCTTGCGGATGAAAGTTTTTCACTTCGGTCGAAAAATCCTCGGTTGCTATATCATCTTCCATATTGCAGTAATTCAATTGATTTAAGTATTGATCTCCAATTTCAAGGGTTCCTTTTTCGGCAATGATCACAATTCGACTGGTGTAATTTTTTTCGAAAACCGACGTACTGAAAATCATGTTTCCTTCCACTCCATCGGCTTTGAAATCCAGTTTTCCGGTATCGGCAAATTCAGTAATTCCTTGATGGCTAAAGTTCGAAAACCAGGATTGGGTACATTTCGTCTCTTCGAACCAGAAATTTAGAATATCAATGAAATGGGAGAATTGCGTAAATAAAACACCGCCATCCATTTCCAAAGAACCACTCCAATCACGGACTTGATAGTAGTTTTTATTACGGTTCCAATAACAATGGATATTGACCATATAGATTTCACCTAAACTTTGATTTTCTATCAGATTTTTCACAAAACGAACCGGTGGTGAAAAACGAAGTTGCATCGATGAGAAAACTCGACGATTGTGTGTTTTCGCAACATCTAAAATTCTCTGTGCATCCTTCAGATTAAGCGCAATCGGTTTTTCAATCAATACATGTTTTCCCGCTTTTAAACACATAATCGCGTGTTCACAGTGTAGGCCGTTAGGCGTGGCAATGATTACCACATCGGTTTCTTTGTCATTTTCCAGAAAGGATTCCAAGGTTTTATACACGGGAATTCTACTTTCGTCTTGAGAGAAATTTATATCGATAATCGCTACCAATTCTGCGCCTTCTGTTTCTTCAATCGCTTGTTTATGAACGCGTCCGATGTGACCCAATCCTACCAATGAAAATTTTAGCATGCTTCTTTCGCTTGATTTATAGTCGACAAATTTAACTATTAAATCCACTATTTGTCTTCAAATCTTAACATCTTTCAATATTTAAATTTCACTTTATAACTTATTAAACAAGATTGAAAATAGTCTCCTTCCATTTCAAAATGCAAATGAATTGCACCTACACCTCCATATCTTTGCTTTTATAAAATTTAATTTCATGTCAAAAGCTTGTTGTACGCTCGAAGATTCAAATCATAATCCTCATTCCCATGATGATCACGACCACGAGCATGGAGATGCTTCTTCGTTCAAAACGTATATTCCAGCCGCTATAAGTTTTGTGATGTTGGCAATGGGAATTGGTTTTGATTATTTCAAAAGCCCCGAATTATTCCAGAATGAAATCCTTCGGTTTGCGTGGTATACAATCGCTTATCTTCCGGTTGCATTTCCGGTTCTTCACAATGCTTTTTTACTATTGAAAAAAGGAGATTTCTTCAATGAATTTTCATTGATGTCGATTGCGACTTTGGGCGCATTCTTATTGACTGAATATCCAGAAGGCGTTGCGGTGATGTTGTTTTATACAGTGGGTGAACTTTTTCAATCCGCCGCAGTGGAAAAGGCAAAAGGAAATATCAAAGCCTTGTTGGATGTCCGCCCCGACGAAGCGACGGTTTTCAGAAGCAATGAATGGCAAACAATTCATCCGGAAGATGTTAAAATCGGCGAAAGAGTTTTGGTTAAAGTCGGTGAGAAAGTTCCTTTGGATGGGATTTTATTGAGTGATTCATCGAGTTTCAATACTGCAGCGCTTACGGGTGAAAGTAAACCGGACCGTCTTAAAAAAGGGGAAAATGTATTGGCAGGAATGGTGAATTTGGAAATGTTGATTGAAATTCAGACCACTAAAAAGTTTGAAGATAGTTCGTTGTCCAAAATTCTTCAAATGGTTCAAGAAGCAAGTTCTCGAAAAGCAAAAACGGAGTTATTCATTCGGAAATTCGCGAAGGTGTACACGCCGATTGTTTTCTTTTTGGCGGTTTCCTTGATCTTTCTTCCTTTTCTGTTTGTAGAGAATTACGAATTCAAAACTTGGTTTTATAGGGCCTTGGTTTTCTTGGTAATTTCGTGTCCGTGCGCTTTGGTGATTTCAATTCCTTTGGGTTATTTCGGTGGAATTGGTGCGGCTTCTCGGCATGGAATTCTATTCAAAGGCTCCAACTTCTTGGATTTGATAGCCAAAGTAAATACGGTAGTGATGGATAAAACCGGAACTTTGACCGAAGGGGTTTTTAACGTTCAGAAAGTTCATTCCACCCATTTGCCTGAAAATGAATTCTTGGATTATGTTTCAGCGATTGAATTACATTCGACCCATCCGATCGCAAAGGCAATTGTTTTGTTTCATCCATCGAATTTGAAGGTAGAAAAATTAGAAGAAATTTCCGGACATGGATTAAAAGCTGAAGTCAATGGCAAAGAAATCCTGGCTGGAAATGCAAAAATGATGAAGCGTTTTGGAGTTTCCTACGATTCAGAAGTAGATTCCATAGTGGAAAGCATTGTTTTGGTTGCAATTGATGCCCAATATTCGGGTTACATTACCATTGCCGATAAGGTCAAAGAAGATGCGGCATCTGCCATTTCTGATATGAAGAAAATGGGAGTTCATCACATCGTAATGTTAAGCGGTGACAAAGAAAGCATCGTTCAAAAAGTTGCGAGCGAATTAAAGATAAATATCGCTTACGGAGATTTATTGCCGGAAGGGAAAGTTGAAAAACTGGAAGCGCTCAAAAAAATTCCAAACAACGTCATTGCCTTTGTAGGTGATGGAATCAATGACGCTCCCGTTTTAGCGATGAGTGATGTCGGAATAGCGATGGGTGGAATGGGAAGTGATTTAGCGATAGAAACGGCGGATGTAGTCATTCAAACCGATCAACCTTCCAAGATTTCAACCGCCATAAAAATCGGTCGAAAAACGAAACAGATTGTAATTCAGAATATTGCATTGGCATTTGGCGTAAAGTTGATTGTATTAATTTTGGGTGCGGGTGGAATTGCAACGATGTGGGAAGCAGTTTTCGCGGACGTTGGCGTTGCGTTTTTAGCGATTTTAAATGCAATTCGGATTCAGCGAATGAAATTTTAACATATATTTAGCCAAAATATAGAAATGAGAATAATTCTACTTTTAAGTTTCCTACTTTCCATTCAACTCGGTGCACAAAGTTTAAATGAGAAATTGGCCGAAGAAACCTGTCTTTGTATAGAAGCCATAAACTTCGAGGGTTTCACAATGAAACAAAAAGAAAATCAATTGGGAATATGCATTATGTCTGCGATTTCTAAGCACAAACCAGCATTTGATCAAGCCCACAACGGAAAGAGTATTTCTGAAATTGACATGGAAAAAGTGGGTGAAGAAGTGGGTTTGGAAATGGTGAATTTATGCCCATTTACTTTTATGCAAATTGTGGAAGAAACGGAAGAAGTCAATCCCATTCAATTAAAAATAGAATTAGGGAAAATTTCAGGCATTGAGAAAAGTCAATTCAATACCGTTAATTTAGAATCGGGAGACGGATCACTTTTGAAATTTCTATGGTTATGGGATTTTAAAGGTTCGGATTATTTAATCAAAAATACATACAAAGGAAAGTGGATGAATATTCTTTATTCAGAAATTCCACTATACGATTCTAAAAAAGGAAAGTATATTCATTTTAAAGTAATAGAAGGAATTGAAATTGGCGAATAAAAAAGTAAACTTATGAAGAAAATTTTTAGTTTAATTTTAGTTGTGATAATGCATTGGGCGTACTCCCAGGACTTTGTGGACCTTGCTGCACAAGAGATTTGTGAATGTGTCCAGTCCAAAGATAATGATGAAAAGTCGAGAAGCCAGTTAGAAGTTCAAATAGGAATTTGTATGATGGAGACCATCTCAACCCATCCAAAAGAATTTGAAGAATATACGAATGGGAAGAGTCTCTCCGAACTTGATTTTAAGAATTTAGGTACTGAAGTGGGTGTACGAATGGTTTCCTATTGCCCCATGTTTTTTGCGAACTTCATTAAAAATGAATCGGTGGATAATGTTTCCAAAGGAAATTCCAATGAATTATTTACTGAAAAAGGAATAATTACTTCCCTGAAATCCAATCAGTTTAATATGATTCATTTAAAAACAGAAGATGGTTCACTTCTTAAGTTTATGTGGCTAACGGATTTTGAGGGAGCTGAAATTCTAATGAAAGAGCAATACAAAAACAAGTCAGTTTCTATTTATTACGACAATTTCGAGTTCTATGATCCGAAATCAAAAAGTTACATAAAACACCGCGTCATTTACGGATTGGAAATCAATGAATAAATCTTAATAAGTTTTCTGAATAAGTTTCGACTTGCTTCTTAAGTTCCTTAAATTTGCAGTATTCACACAAAAATACACTTACAATGAAAATCTGGGACAAAGGATTCTCCGTTAACGACAAAATCGAGAAATTTACAGTTGGGAAAGACCGAATTTTGGACGGTTACCTTGCGAAATACGATGCAGTGGCCTCCAAAGCACAAGCCAATATGTTGGCCAAAGTGGGATTAATTTCCAGTGATGACAATCAGAAACTTCAAACTGTTTTGGACGAAATCGTTCAACGATGTGAAGCGGGCGAATTTACCATCGATGAAGGATACGAAGATGTTCACTCAAAAATCGAAGCCGAATTAATTGAAAGAACCGGCGAAGCTGGAAAAATGATTCACACAGCACGCTCACGAAATGACCAAGTTTTGGTTGCGATTCAACTTTTCTTGAAAGAGTATTTGAGCGAAACAAAAACCAAAGTTCTGGAATTGATCGATATTTTAGTCAACAAAGCAGACGAGCACAAAAACGATTTATTGCCCGGATACACTCACTTTCAAGCAGCTATGCCAAGCAGTTTCGGACTGTGGTTCAGTGCGTATGCTGAAAATTTATTATCCGACTTGTATTTCTTGGATGCTGCTTACAAAGTAGCTGATCAAAATCCATTGGGTTCAGGCGCAGGTTTTGGAACCAGTTTTGGAATTGATAGAAAATCAACCACCCAAGAGTTAGGGTTTTCTGAAATGGCAGTGAGTTCAGTAGGTGCACAAATGTTACGCGGAAAAACCGAAAAATCTACAGCCGTAGCAATTTCTATGTTGTCTGGAACTTTGTCCAAAATGTCCTACGATTTGGTGATGTACAACAGCCAAGACATGGGATTTGTGAAATTGCCTAAAGAAATGACGACCGGTTCATCCATTATGCCACACAAAAAAAATCCAGATGTATTTGAATTAACGCGTGCACATTGCAACCGACTACAAGGTTTGCCGAATGATATAATTCTAACAATCAACAATTTACCAAGCGGTTACCACAGAGATTTTCAAATTCTAAAAGAAATTCTTTTTGAACCGATGGCGCAATTCAACGACATTTTGGACATCTTGATATTTGCTTTGCCTCAATTGGAAATCAAATCGGGATTCATGGATCAAGAAAAATACGATTCTATTTATACCGTAGAAAACATCAATCATTTATTACAAACCGGAACATCTTTTAGAGATGCCTATAAGATTGTGGGACTTTCGGTGGATGATGGAACCTACATTCCACACAAAGAATTTAAAACTTCGCATTTGGGAAGTGTTCATAACTTAGGTTTGGAAGAAATTAGAGAAAAAATAAAAAGATACAAAGGATAAAGAAATAATCCTAAAGATTACAAATCCAGAAAGCAAATTCAAAGTAGGATGCTTTCTGGATTTTTTCAATTCATCTATTTTTTTTTATTAAATAAAATCTGTTTCTCCACTCTATTTCGGATAGGTAGGCTACCAAAAGCCTTTAGCCAATTTGATTTTTTTTTTATTACCCATTCATTTTAATTAAATTAGCTGTTTTAAAATTAATTAACACAATTTATTACATGATCAAACAATTTATTAATCTAAAGTTCTTAGGTTTATTTCTATTGGGAACAGCGCTCTTTGCTCAAATCTCAAACAGACCTAATGACCAATTAGTCAAGCAGGCACTCTTAGAGTCCTCGGCTGAAAAAACGCTTTCAAGTGAAGATGTATCGTATGAATTGACGGATTTCCATTCAAGTAAAAAAAGTGGAGTTCAACACATCTATTTGAGACAGACCTTTAACGGCTTAGAAATCGTCGGAACCGAATCATCCATTCATTTATCTTCCGCAGGGAAACTTGCATCTGTAAACAATAAGTTTGTAAATAGTTTACAGAAAAGAGGAGATAAAACAACGACAACTCCACAGCTGGATGCGAGACAAGCAGTTAACTCAGCCGCTTCAAAGTTGGGATATACTGTAACAAAAAACATCACTGTCCTTTCTCAGGATTTTACAGCCAATCGTAAGACTATTCTGTCGGACGGTGGAATTTCAAAAAGTACAATTCCAGCACGTTTGATGTATTTCTTAAAAGAGGATGATTCCCTTGCATTGGTATGGGAGGTTTCCATTGAGTCCATCAATCAAACCGAATGGTACAACGTATTTGTAGATGCTTCCAACGGTCAAATTGTTGACAAAGTAAACTGGGTTAGCTCGTGTGGATTTGAACATTCGCATGATGAAGGAGACCATTCGCATTTCCACAATAAGGAAGTTGCAAAAGAAAGTTTTGGCCCTATGATGGCACCTGAAGCGATTTTAGGAAGTTATATGGTGTTTGCAATGCCAATTGAAAGTCCCTATTATGGCGCACGATCGTTGGTTTTGGCTGATGATGCAGTAAATCTAAATGCTTCTCCGTATGGATGGCATGATACCAACGGTGCACCTGGCCATGAATATACGACAACACGTGGGAACAATGTAAATGCGTACGAAGATGGAGATAATTCAGGATTTCAACCAAGTGGTGGGTCAAATTTAGTATTTGATTTTCCATTTAATGAAAATTACAGTTCAGGAAATCAATCGGAATCGGCAGCGATTACCAATTTATTTTACTGGAACAATATAATCCATGACGTATTCTATGAATATGGTTTTGACGAGGCAAGTGGAAACTTCCAACAAAACAATTATGGAAAAGGCGGATTAGGAAATGACTATGTCAATGCAGAAGCACAAGACGGAAGTGGAACGTGTAATGCGAATTTCTCAACACCTCCAGATGGTCAAAATCCAAGAATGCAGATGTATATCTGTGGAAACAAAGACGGAGATTATGACAACGTAGTCGTTGCGCATGAATACGGACACGGAATTTCAATTCGTTTGACAGGTGGTGCTTCCAACTCAGGTTGTTTGAACAATCAAGAACAAATGGGTGAAGGTTGGAGTGATTGGTTTGGTTTGATGTTAACTATGAAAGAGGGAGATCAAGGAACGGATGCAAGAGGAATTGGAACCTATTTATTCGGTCAAGGTGCAGGAGGAGCTGGAATTAGAACCCATCGTTACTCAACCAATATGAGCGTAAATCCACATACCTATAATAGTATCAAAACCGAAGCAGCTCCACACGGAGTAGGAAGTGTTTGGGCGGTTATGTTATGGGATATGACGTGGGATTTAATCGATCAATATGGTTTTGACGAAGATATTTACAATGGAACAGGTGGAAATAACATTGCCCTTGATTTGGTTATAGAAGCATTGAAACTTCAGCCTTGTAGTCCTGGTTTTGTAGATGGTAGAGATGCTATTTTACAAGCTGACCAATTGTTATACGGCGGAGCAAACCAATGTCTAATATGGGATGCTTTTGCACGAAGAGGGTTAGGTTACAGCGCGAGTCAAGGTTCTTCGGGAAGTAAAACCGATGGAACCGAAGCGTTCGATACCCCTTCCGCTTCTGCAGAAATGATTGCACCTGAAAATGTATGTGTTGACAAAGAAGTTATGACAGGTCTTTCAGGAGGAACGCCAAACGGTGGAGTTTACAGTGGGGCGGGTGTGACCGATGATGGGAATGGATCTACTTTCACCTTCGATCCAGCAGTAGCGGGAGTAGGCGTACATACGATTACGTATTCCGTAGCAGCATCTGCTTGTGCACCAGCATCATCTGACAGTGATCAAATTGAAGTTACGGAAGGATTGATTGTAGCTTGTCCAAGTGATGTTGAAGTGAGTACATCGGCAGATAGTTGTTCTGCAATCGTTACTTATACTATGCCAGAAGGTATTTCAGGTTGTTCTGCTTCCAATGTAGAAAACTTTGACGGAGTAACTCGACCGAATTTACCGCAAGAGTGGACGACTACTTCCGAAATAGGAACTGCCAATCTTTGGTCAACGGTGAATACCCAATCGAGTTCTTCACCCAATTCAGCTTTTGCAGTAAATAGAAATGCACGAAGTTTATCTTCTTTGGTTTCTCCCGATTATGCGATTGACAGTCCAAACGCGAAATTGAAATTTGATTTTTATTACAATACAGAATCGAATTATGATGGAGCTGTTTTGGAATATTCCGTAAATAACGGTGCTTGGAATGATATTTTAAGTGGAGGTGGTACGTTTGTATCGGGCGCTTACAATGCAACTTTAAGTACGTGGTACAGCAATCCTTTGGGAGGAAGAGCATCTTGGTCAGGAAATTCAAGCGGATTCGTTGCGGTTGAAATTAATCTAAATTCTACCATGAACGGTAAAAACGTGAAATTCAGATGGAGAATGGCAAGTGATATTAGCCAAGGAAGTGCAGGTGTATGGTTAGACAATGTGGAAGTGGAAGGTGTATTTAGTCCTTCACCTGTAACCACTCAAATCGCTGGATTACCATCCGGAAGTGAATTTCCACTGGGTGTAACTACCAATACATTTGAAGTAAGTGACGGTTCTGGAAATACAAAAACGTGTTCTTTTACTGTAACTGTCGTTGACTCAATTGCTCCTGTTCTAACTTGTCCAGCAGACCAAACGGTTGAAGTGGCAATGGGAAGTATGTATTCTCTTCCAGATTACTGGGCAGATGGCGATGTAACAGCGGTTGATAACTGTTCTACAGTTGAACAACAGACCCAAAGCCCCGCAGCTGGAACGGAATTAGCAGCAGGAAATCATACCGTTACATTCAGTGTGAAAGATGCAGCCGGAAATACGTCAACCTGTAGTTTTGAATTAACAATTGATTCTATGTTGGGTGTAAACGATGCTTCATTCAGCAATTCTATCCAAATCTATCCAAATCCAACTGATAATTTCGTGACGATTTCAAGTTCACAAAAGATTGTAAAAGTGGTAATTATGGACGTAAGTGGAAAACGAATTCAGGAATCGAAGTGGGATAATTCTTTGACAGAAAATACTATTTCAATTAGACATCTTCCGACAGGAACGTATTTAATTCAAATCGTTGGTGAAAAACAAACAGTAGTTAAAAAACTAATTAAGAAATAATAGTAGTTTTAAGTAAATAAATAGAGCAGGACTTCACACAAAGTGAGGTCCTGTTTTTTTTATGAATTCTCATTCCGAAATTGAAATTTGTTTAACTTGCAACATATTTTCAATATGCGGTATTTAGGAATTTTATTTTGTTTGTTTTTAATTGTTTCTTGTGCAAGACAAGGCACACCTTCGGGTGGCCCAAAGGATGAAACACCTCCAAAATTTTTAAGTTCAAATCCCGATACATTGTCGTTGAATGTACCTACCGATCTGAACGAGATTCGAATTAATTTCGACGAATACATTCTCCTAAAAGACCATACTCAAAATATCATTGTATCGCCTCCATTTGTTAAAAACCCAAGCTTTATGCCGGTTGGAACGCCAAATAAATATGTGCGAATTAAACTCAATGAACCTTTAAAGGAAAATACTACTTACAATATTAATTTTGGAAATGCAATCCAAGACCACAACGAAGGAAATAAACTTCCGTATTTTCAATATGTTTTTTCAACCGGAGATTACATCGATTCCTTGGAAATCTCAGGAAAAGCTAACGTTCCTTCTTTACGCAAACAACCGAAAAATTTGATTGTTGGACTTTATAAAATCGACTCCACGTATACCGATAGTTTAATTCTCACAGAAAAACCATTTTATATCGCAAAAGCTGCGGAAGATGGAAGTTTCAAACTAAACTACCTTCATTCGGGAAAATACCAACTAATTGCATTTGATGATGAAGTTCAAAACATGCAATTTGACATTGGGAAAGAGATGTTTGGCTTTAGGAAAGAACCAATAGAATTGACTGAAAATCAATCCTTCAACATAGAATTATCCAATCAAATCGCTGCATATAGAGTGGGAAAAGTCGAACAGAAAGGATACGGCCATTTGGTCTTCCGGTTTTCTGGAAATGTGGACGAAATTGACGTAAAGCCTTTGAATCATGAATTCACGACGTCAAAAATTTCCTACAAACCGAAAAGTGATTCTTTGAATTTTTGGTTTAATCCAACGATTGATACCATTTCAGGAAAATCGAAACGAATTCAGTTTACAACACAGTATAAAGATAAAATCGATACAATTTCATTGGTTTATAATTCAGGTCAGAAACACAGTTTAAAGGTGGAGAAATTTGGGAAGTTGACAGAATCTCCTTCTCGAAAACCGACCTTTCGAACGAATTCACCCTTTTCTAATTTGGATTCAGCCTATGTTCGTGTGATGAAAGATAGCATACAATTAAACCACCAATTCATCCCAAATCCAAAAAAGGAAAATGAATTCACGTTGGATTTTCCTATGGAATTAAGCAGTCAATATAAAATTGAATTTCTACCGAATGCCATTCGGGATTTCTTTGATGAAACGAATGACACCTTGGTTTTTGAAGTACGAACGCAAGCCAAAAATGATTTAGGAAATCTTCATTTAAAGTTGGAAGGAAAACCCAATCATCCGTTTTGGCTTCAATTATTGAATGAAAAAGATGAAGTCTTGGACGAAATATATACCACCGAATCCGAATTTGATTTTAATTTTCTGAAAACGGGAAATTATTATTTTAAAATTCTAGTCGATGAGAATGCAAATGAATTTTGGGACGCAGGTGATTTTTTCACAAAAAAACAAGCCGAGAAATCCTTTATTTATCCTGAAATGATCAACGTTCGAGCCCTTTGGGACATGAATGAAACATGGATCCTTACTACACCGGAAATACCTACACTTCCGACGCATGAAAATGAAAAATCCCCTTCTGAAACAGAAGAGGATTCTCACTAATATATTTTGTTACGTTATTAAACCTTATTCAACCGTTACCGATTTGGCTAAGTTACGTGGTTGATCTACGTTTCTATCCAACATCACAGCAACATGGTAAGACAGCAATTGCAAAGGAATTGCTGCAAGAATAGGGCTGAATTCTTCCGAAGAATTCGGAATTTCAATCGTATAATCTGCAATTCGTTTTAGTTCTGTATCTCCTTTGTTTACAACGGCAATCACTTGTCCTTTTCGGGCTTTAATTTCCATTGCATTGCTCACTACTTTTTCATAGTGTCCTGTTTTGGTAGCAATGATAACTACGGGCATATTTTCGTCAATAAGTGCAATCGGTCCGTGTTTCATTTCTGCAGCTGGATATCCTTCTGCATGAATATACGAAATCTCTTTTAGTTTCAAAGCACCTTCCAAAGCCGATGGATAGTTATATCCACGTCCTAGATAAAGTACGTTTGGAACATCTTTGTATTTTTCAGAAATCTCAATCACTTTTTGCGCCGTAGTTTCCAAAGTTTCTTGAACCAATTCCGGAATATGATCCAATTCACGGATTAAGCTATTGAATCTTTCGTTACTTAAATAACCGTTGTGTTTTCCTAATTTAATGGCAATCATCGATAAAATCGTCAACTGCGCTGTAAACGCTTTGGTCGAAGCTACACCAATTTCTGGACCGGCATGGGTATAGGAACCTGCGTCGGTAAATCGCGCAATGGAAGAACCTACAACATTATTGATACCATAGATGAAGGCACCCTTTTCTTTTGCTAATTTTAATGCAGCTAAGGTATCAGCTGTTTCTCCCGATTGCGAAATTGCAATCACAATATCACTTCTCTTGATAATTGGATTTCGGTATCTAAACTCGGAAGCATATTCCACTTCTACAGGAATTCGTGCGAGATCTTCAATCAGATATTCTCCGACTAAACCTGCGTGATACGAAGTTCCACAAGCCACAATAATAATACGTTTGGCATTTAGAAATCTTTCTTGATGGTCCCAAATTCCGGCCATTTTTATGATTCCTTCGTCTACCAAAAGACGTCCACGCATTGTATCTCGAATTGATTTCGGTTGTTCGTAAATTTCTTTTAACATGAAATGTTCGTACCCTCCTTTTTCAATTTCTTCTAAATTGATTTGCAATTCTTGAACGGTATGTGTGACTTTCAAATTATCTTTGATATTTCGAATGTCCACCTCTTTTCCTAAAGTAACAACCGCCATTTCTCCATCATCCAAATAAACCGCATCTTTGGTAAATTCCAAAAACGGGGATGCATCAGACGCAATGAAAAACTCGTTTTCTCCAATTCCAATTGCAAGTGGACTACCTAAGCGACCCACAACAATCTCATTGGGATTGGCTTTACCGATTACTGCAATTGCATAAGCACCATTCACTTGGTTCAACGCATAACGAACGGCGTCGTTAAGTGATAAATTGTCTTTGTTTTTCAGATACTGAATTAAATTCACCAAAACTTCGGTATCGGTTTCACTATGAAACACAAATCCTTTTTGGATTAATTCTGTTTTTAGAGTATCGTAATTTTCAATAATTCCATTGTGAACAAGAACGATTTCACCGTCATTGGATAAATGAGGATGGGAATTAACGTCATTGGGTTCACCGTGAGTGGCCCAACGTGTGTGTCCTACTCCTACGGTAGCTCCGTTATTTAATGTTTCTGATTTTTCTTCCAAATCAGAAACTTTTCCTTTGGTTTTTACCAAACCAAATTCATTACCATTCATAACAACCAAACCGGCGCTGTCATATCCTCTATATTCCAGTCTTCGTAATCCATTTATGATAATAGGGTAGGCTTTTCTATGTCCTAGATATCCAACAATTCCACACATAATTGTTATTTTTTAGTATAATATATTTTTAATCTTAGCTTCTTATCGGCTTGCTCTGTATTGTTACCATGTAGAACCACTCTGTACGGATTAAAGGCTCTGTTATTTAAGAAAGGATTCGTTGGGCTTACCACATTCATATATCCTCCATTTGGACTCAATAAAAAATTGCCTAAACTTAGGGTGATTAAATTGTCTTCATAAACCTCCCCTCTTTCTACGATACTTTTGATATAATCTGTAATTCGAATAATATACGTTTTCTTATTTTCCTTGTAATCGTACATTGGATTAAATTGAACTGAAAAAGGATAACTATTGTAAAACTTTGCTATATCTTCAAAATTCACATCCTTCTTCTTTCCATCTTCTGTATAACTATTCCATGCAAATAGATAAGGCGGCTTTTTTAAACCGTAACTATCATCAATATGAAAGCTTAATTCAGCTCCCACAATTGCCCAACCGTTATTTTGAACATTGTTTTTAATCTCATTCAATTGATTTTGATCGAGTCTAATTTTTGCTTTGGTTCCATCCATCCCTGCTAAATACAATCGGGCATCACCTTCAGTCGTATTTGGGTTGGTGTATGCATTCACAAATTGCGAACTTCGGTTTTGATGTTCAAACTGATTCACCTGAACATTGTATCCAGGTGTCGCTGACCAATAAGAGCCAAAGTTCAAATTAAGAATCTTGTTTAATTTATCCCCACCCTCTTCAGGATTATCATGCGAATAAAACATGTTTAGATTAAAGGATGCCGAACTTTGATTGAATGCCATTAAGAAACCTTGCGATTCCACCACGCTTAATTCAATCCCTCTAAAGAAGTTCCGAATAAAAGAAGCTTGATCTGCCAAATCGGCAGAACCTTCATTATCAATAAATTTTTGTTTAAAATAATCTTTGTCTAATTTTACTTTCAATACAATTGGAGGAATATCCGTGTTCGTCGCATCTCGCTTTTTCTCTTGATAGGTAATGAGCTTATTGGTGACTTGAAGAGATCCCAAAACCGTTGGGAACGTTTCAATATCATTGATGTTTTCACACGACGGACAATTTGCCAACGTACGGTTGGAATAATAAATTGAATCTTGCGAATACAAATATTTTGAAACCTCTCGAACTTGTAAAGTAATTGGAATCTGTGAGTTTCCATACAGAGAATCCAATTTATAGGTTCTTTTCAATCTCATTGTTGCCGTGTCCGAAGGAGTTTCACCTTCAGCCAGATAGATATACGTAGTATCAATTTGAATATCATCTTCCTTGTTTACAAAATAAACGGGTACGTTCAAGATGACGGAGTCCATTACGGGGTTTTCCCCAAAAGTAGGATTCAAACTTCCCAAACGTGCCTGTGAAATAAATCGGGCTTTTGTTCGCCCAAATACGGGCTCTTCATATACTCCCACAACAGCGCTTTGCAGCATTTGTTCATCGGATCGGATCGAATCATTGTTGGTGTTGAAAGACACAACATCTACATAATAAGCGTTGGCAGAGGCTCCTGTATCAATTAAGCCACTACCAACGTCTGAAATTTCATCTTCGCATGAAATAGCGAAGAAGGTTGTTGAGCAAAGTACCAATGCTACAACGAGATTAAAAAATCTTCTCATCAATTATTTTACAGTTTCATTCATAATTTCCTCTGAGTAAAAGGTTCTGTATGCCTCACTCAAAACATCTTCTGCACAGAATTCCATCACAGGAATTTCTTTGGTTGCCAAATAGCTGCTGATTGCTTCGGGCAGGATTTCTTCTCCTTTAACCGCAGCATCTGCATATTTCAATGCAGACAAAGTCAACGCTTCAAAACTTGGTTTTTCTAGGTATTTCGCCACTTCTCCGTTGATTCCGTCAAAAGCAAGCTTTTCGGTAATCCCCGTATTCAACTCCCCATCAAAGGCATTGTCAAAAAGTGAAACAACTACTTTTGTATCATCAAAAAAGGTGTCTTCTGCATAGTATTCCTTCAAATAAGCAGGAACCATACTCGACATCCATCCTAAAACGTGCACAACATCGGGCTTCCAGTTTAATTTTTTGACGGTTTCCAATACTCCTTTTGCAAAGAATATAGCGCGCTCGTCATTATCATCAAACAGTTTTCCTTCTTTGTCATTGTACAATGACTTTCTTTTAAAGTATTCTTCGTTGTCTATAAAATAGACTTGAATACGCTCACCCGGTATAGACGCAACCTTGATAATCAAGGGCTGATCCATATCGTTTATGATCAGGTTCATTCCGGATAAACGGATGACCTCATGCAATTGGTGTCTTCTCTCATTAATTACTCCAAACCTCGGCATGAAAATCCTAACATCTGCACCCTTCTCGCTCATCGCTTTAGGAATTCTTAAAGATTGCACTGCCATAGGACTCTCAGGGAAGTAAGGTACCATTTCTGTAGTTACATACAGTATACGCTTTCCATCCATAATTCAAACTCATTAATTACTTGAAATCGAGCACAAAGATACGAAATTTTTACGAGATATGATATCCTTGTCTTACTTTTGCAAATATTATCATAGATTTAACAACTTAAATGCACTGCTTAAAAAACCTAAAAGACGCTGAAAACCTGATACTTACCATTAAGAACAGGAAGCAAACCATCGGCTTTGTGCCCACAATGGGAGCACTTCACCTTGGCCATATCTCACTAGTCAACCAATCTAAAAAGGAAAATGACTTTACGTTTGTAACGGTTTTTGTAAATCCTACTCAATTTAATAATGCCGACGATTTGGTGAAATATCCGAGAACCGAAAAGCAGGATTTAGCCCTTTTGGAACAAGCTGGCGTTGATGCTGTGTTTTTCCCGACGGTGGAAGACATTTATCCAAACGGAGAATTAACCGAGCATTTTGACTTTGGTGGATTGGAGAATAAAATGGAAGGAGAATTTCGTCCCGGTCATTTCGAAGGAGTTGGAACGGTAGTCAAGCGTTTTTTTGAAATAGTTCAACCCGACAACGCCTATTTTGGCGAAAAGGATTTCCAACAACTTCAGATTATTCGAAAAATGGTTTTAACCCAAAAACTTCCTGTTCAAATTATCCCTGTTGCGATCAAAAGAGAAGAAGATGGTTTGGCCATGAGTTCCCGAAATCAAAGATTGACGCCTGAAATGAGAAAGGAAGCTCCTTTGATTTTTAAAGTTTTAAATGAGGCTAAAATCCATTTGGAAAATCATTCCATTGCAGAAACCAAAAAATTTGTAGAAAAACAGTTTGAATCCAGCCCTTTGGTTTTGGAATACTTTGAAATTGCCGAAGAAAACACATTAGAAAGTGCAATTCAAAAAAGTTCTTCCCAAAAAATTCGCGCGTTTATTGCTGTATATGCAGATGAAATTAGACTCATAGACAACCTGAGTCTAAATTAATGTAAGTTTTCAAAAACTCCTTATCTTTGCCGCCAATTATGATGATAGAAGTAGTAAGATCAAAAATTCATCGGGTAAAAATCACCGGTGCAGAATTAAATTATATTGGGAGCATTACAATTGACCAAGATTTATTGGATGCTGCGAATATGATAATCGGAGAAAAGGTGCAAATCGTAAACATCCAAAATGGAGAGCGGTTTGAAACCTATACCATTGCTGGAAAAAGAGGTTCCGGTGAAATCACGCTCAATGGACCCGCTGCTAGAAAGGTTCAGATGGGTGACTTGATTATTATTATCGCCTACGGAAGTATAAGTATTGACGAGGCGCGGCAATTTAAACCGACTATTTTATTTCCGAACGAAGAGACCAATCGTCTAGATTAATCATAAATGAAGTCCAAAATCAGCCAACTTATATTCACGATTCTAGCAATCGTTTTGGCAGCCGTATTCATTGGACTTACCATCGAACAAACCGATTTTGAAGTACTTAAATCCGCAGCGAAAAGAGCCAATTATTTTTGGTTTTTCGCCTCGATGGTCTTAAGCATATTCACGTATTGGCTTCGTGCCGCACGCTGGAAATTACTCTTGGAACCCATCGGATACAAAGTGGAAACGAAAACCGGCTTTTGGGCGATTTCATTTGCCTATTTTATGAATTTAACCATTCCACGTAGCGGTGAAGTAGCGCGTGCGACTTCTTTCTACAAAATGGAAAAGGTTCCAGTCAATAAATCTTTTGGAACCATTGTATTAGAGCGAGTTATTGATTTAATATTTCTAGGATTATTTTTTGGGGTCACCTTGATTCTAAATGCAGAAATGCTTTATTCCTTCTTTTCATTTGGAGATAAACCTTCGTTTAAAAGCTTTAAACTTCCTTTATTTGGACTTGGTGTCATTCTTCTGCTTTTTCTACTTCTTCGGAAAAAGCTAAAAACTTTTTCCATCTACTTGGTTATTGAAAACTTTATGAAAGGAATTTGGATTGGTTTTTTATCGATACTTCATTTAGAAGAACGTGCAAAATTCATTGCCTATTCTGTTGCGATTTGGACCTGTTATTTTTTTATGACCTATTTGGTGATTTTTGCTTTTCCAGAAACTTCGCATTTTGGACTGGATGAAGGGTTTTTCCTAATTGTAGCCGGTGCCTTGGGTATGATTTTACCTGCCGTGGGTGGATTGGGTTATCCCTATGTTATGAGTATCGCTTTTGCCGCTATCTTTCTGTCTCAAGGCGATACAGCAGAGGAAGGAAGGATGGTCGGAAGTTATTTCGGACTGATGCTTTACTTCGCACAAGTTATTTCTATTTTGATATTTGGGTTCTTATCGTTTTACTTTATACCGACTTTAAGTCGAAAAAAAGAGTAAATTTGACTAGAATTTAAAATGAAATGGCCAAAACCAAAACAGCATATTTTTGTCAAAATTGTGGAAACCAATACAGCCAATGGATGGGTCAATGCAAAGCCTGTGGCGAATGGAATACACTGGTAGAAGAAATCGTCGAGAAAAGCGAAGAAAAGAAGCCATGGCACAGCTCAAATTCCCAAAAAGATTCCAAGTCGATGGTTCTGAATATAAAAGAAGTTTCAGAAGTAGGCGAATCTCGTATTGATACGCAGAACGAAGAATTCAATCGCGTATTGGGAGGAGGAATTGTGAGCGGGTCTGTGGTTTTAGTCGGCGGTGAACCCGGCGTAGGAAAATCGACTTTACTATTGCAAATTGCACTTCAATTAGCCAACGTAAAAACGCTCTATGTTTCCGGCGAAGAAAGTGCTTCTCAAATCAAATTAAGGGCGGAACGAATTGGAATTCAAACCGATCAATGTTTTATTTTAACCGAAACCAATACCCAAAAAATATTCAATCACGCCAAAGAAATTCAACCCCAATTGGTCGTTATTGATTCTGTTCAAACGCTGCACACCCAACATGTTGAATCTTCGCCCGGCAGTATTTCTCAAATTCGAGAGTCCGCTTCCGAATTAATACGATATGCCAAAGAAACCAATGTTCCGGTGGTTTTAATCGGTCACATTACCAAAGAAGGTGTGATTGCCGGACCAAAAATTCTGGAACACATGGTCGATGTCGTTTTGCAATTTGAGGGCGATCGAAACCATATCTACCGTTTGCTACGTTCCAATAAAAATAGATTTGGTTCGACTTCGGAATTAGGAATTTATGAAATGCAAGGAAGTGGATTGCGGGAAGTGAAAAATCCATCTGAAGTATTGATTTCAAAAAAAGACGAATCACTCAGTGGAAATGCAATTGCCTCGACTTTGGAAGGCATTCGGCCGATGATGATAGAAATTCAAGCTTTGGTGAGTTCGGCGGTTTATGGAACGCCCCAACGTTCAGCGACCGGTTTTGACACCAAACGACTGAATATGTTATTGGCCGTTTTGGAAAAACGAGCCGGTTTTCAATTGGGTGCGAAAGATGTTTTTCTAAATATAACCGGCGGAATTCGGGTGGATGATCCAGCGATTGATTTAGCAGTAATCTCTGCGATCCTTTCTTCGAATTTAGACAATGCCTTGCCCGACAACTGTTGTTTTGCAGGGGAAGTAGGATTGAGCGGAGAAATTCGAGCCGTAAACCGTGTGGATCAACGAATTACAGAAGCCGAAAAATTAGGGTACGATGTGATCTTCTTATCGAAATACAATAAAATTAAGCCAGGGGATTATAAAATTGAAATCAAAACCTTGTCAAAAGTAAATGATTTATTGAAGTTACTTTTCTAAACTTTAGTATATTTTTCATACATTTATAGTCTTAAAGTAATTTTTTATTAACCAAAAAAATCAATGAAATGAAAATTTTGAAAGTATTAGAATTAATGGCAAGTTCAGACAAAAGTTGGGAAGATGCCACTCAGAAAGCTGTTACAAAAGCATCAGAAACTGTAAAAAACATTAAGTCTGCTTGGGTTCAGGATCAAAGCGTTGTTGTAAAAGACAATCAAATCACTGAATTTCGTGTGGCATTAAAAGTATCATTCGAAGTAAAATAACTTCGAAATAAAACCTATATAGATCCTATTGGCATTAAATCATTAGGGTCTATTTTTATTTTTAAATTCATCTGAAAACAAAGAAAAATAGATTTTTATGCGATTTCACACTAGAAAATGGATAAAACCCCAAGACTTAAATGCCAATAAAACCTTGTTCGGTGGAACTTTATTGGCTTGGATCGATGAAGAAGCTGCGCTTTACACCATCATCCAACTCGAAAGCAATACCGTTGTTACCAAATATATGTCAGAAATCAATTTTATGAGTTCAGCCAAAGAGGGTGATGTGATAGAAATTGGGATGGATATTGTGAAATTTGGAAATACATCCTTGGTTTTAAACTGCGAAGTGAGAAATAAAATGACCCGTGAAACCATCATCACTGTCGATAAAATAACCATGGTCAATATGGGTGAAAACGGAAAACCAAAAGCACATGGGAAAACGAAAATAGAATTTGTAAAAGATCGTTTGTCGGACGGGAAATAGAAATTAAATTATCGAATAATTCCCAAAAACATCGCTTTTTTGATTAATTCTGCGGTTGTTTTCACATTGAGTTTAAGGAAAATATTTTTTTTGTGCGATTCGATGGTATAATAACTCAGGTTTAATTTATCCGCAATTTGTTCTGAAGAGTAACCGTTTCCTATTTCAATTACAATTTCTTGTTCTCTTTTTGATAAATTAGTATACGATTGTGTCGATTCAAAACGACTAAGCCGTGATTCTTTTTCCAAGATATCTTTTACTTTTTTAAGAATCGTTTCACTTGAAGATTCCTTGAGTATATATCCATTGATTTCACTTTCATCAATACTATCCGTTTTATACATGCTTAGAACCAATATTTTGATGTCTTGGTTGGTCTGTCTTACTTTCTGGATGAATTGAGCTCCGTTCATGTCGGGCATGGCGACATCGGTAATTACCAAATCCACTTTGTTTTTATCCAAATAGTCCAATGCATCTTTTGCTCGATTCACAATGAAAACAACTTCATATTCATCGACCGAACTCAGTAACTTCTCCATTCCATCGAGAATCAATTGATGATCATCCAGTAAACCGATTTTAATTTTATTTTCTTCCATTTTCTGGTATTTCTATTATAAAAGTAGTTCCTCTTCCTTTTAAAGAATCAATATGCAAATTCCCCTTCATTGACTCTACTCTTTTTTGAATGTTATTTAAACCCATACCCTTCTTAACTTCTCTCATATCAAATCCTTCACCGTCATCTTCAATAATGATTCGATAAACTTCGTCAAAAGTACAATCAATTTGGATGTTTTTTGCTTTTGCATATTTCAGTGCATTTGAAAGCGCTTCTTGAATGACACGATACAAGTTATGCTTTCTCGAATCTTCAATTTCATTGAATTTATTTAAGGGAAAAATGTTCATTGAAACTTCTCCTGAAAAGTAAAATTGGTAATCCTTAATCAACCCATTTAAGAGATCTGAAAAATTTAATTCATTAATTTTATTTTCATTTAATTCATGGGAAATCACTCGAATTTCTTTGGTTGCATCTTGAAGTTGGCTGATGCATACTTTCAATTCCGGATCTTGTATATGGGTAGTGTTTAATTGATCCATTTTTATTTTAATCGCCGATAACTTTCCGCCCACTCCGTCATGAAGCTCCTTGGCTATTCGTGATCGTTCTTGTTTTTGACCTTCTAACAAGTTTTTTGCGCGAAGTGTTTCTTTTTCCTTTTCAAAAATTAATTTATCCTGACGACTAATGGTTTCCTGATAAATCAAACGCTTCCTGTAAAAAAAGGCGATAATTAATAAAGGTATAATTACCAAGAGTGAAGCGATTATAACCAATCGTTTGTAACCTTTTTGAATTTCTTTCTCCTTGTTTAAAAGTTGAATTTGATTGTTTTTTCGCTCTACATCAAACTTTGTCAAAGCCTCCAAAAACTGTTTGTTTTTTTCAACCCCAAATATACTGTCTTGCAATTGATGTTGAATTGATTGGTATTTATAGGCTTCCTGAAAATTCCCCAATTCAAAATAAACGTGAGATAATCTTTTGTATAACTCAATGGTAGATTCATTTTTAAAACCCTTCTTGATTAACCCATAGGCTCTTTCGTAATAATTTTTGGCTTTGAAATAATCTATCTCCCCTTTTTCATAAAAATTACCCAAATACAAAGATGAAAAAAATTCTGCTTCTATATTTTTACTATCTACACTCAATTTAAGTGATTCTAATAAATAATTCAAAGCTTTGCCGTAATCGTTTTTGGATTCAAAATTCAGATAGGTAGTAGCCAGATTATTTTGAGCCAATATTTGACCGTAAATATTATCTGTTTCTTTGTAAATTTTTATCGCCTTGGTTAAATAAAATTCCGTACTATCTTTGTCTGAAGTCATATAAGAAACAGCCACATTATTATAAACGGTAGCTAGATTGATTTTGTTTTCATCTCTCTCACCAATTTCTTTAGCTTGTTGATAAAATTTTCGAGCACTTACTGTATCTTGTTGAAAGATATATAAATCCGCTATATTGGATAGAACAGCAATTGTATTGTCACTTAACTCCTCTTTTTTTTCTGAAATTTCAAGTGACTTATTATAATACTTCAATGCCATGTTGAAATCACTTTGATAGGAATAAATTAAGCCCATGAGATTGTAAGATTTACTAAGAATGTAGAAATTCTTAGCCTTCGCGGAAGGAATAGGTACTTTATTTAAATATTCTAAGGAAAGAAAGTATTTTTGTTTCACAAAGTAGCAATACCCTATTCCATAAAAGATCTGAGCTTCCCAATAATCATTTTTTTCTTTTTCATTTAAAGCTTTTGCTTCAAAAAGATAAAGTAGAGCGGAATCGGTTTTGGTTTCGGCTAATTTTTCGTATTTTCGATAATGGCTTTCTATGAGCCTTTCATATTTCTGAGAAAACGAAAAACTCATTGGCATTGAAAACAGTATAAGTAAATATATTCTCATGGAAATGTAAAAATACCAAATTCTTGGTAGGTTTTAAAATTATTATCTTCTTTATCTTTGACCTATGAAACAATTTAGCTTAATACTTTTATTATTTGCCTCAGTGGGTCTTTTTGCTCAAACGAGTTCCGGTGGAACTTCAGGGGTTAGAATTGGTAACACGGGTGGTCCAAGAGTCTTTGTTCCAACAGTTACATTCAGTACGGCTCATAACGATGTTTCCATTTCAAGCGCGGAAGATAAAATTACAAGTTTTGAAATTTACGATGAAAATAACAGCCTTATCGGCTCAACAACATTTTCTCCAACAAGTAATTTTAATGCAAGTTTAAACGGATTACCCGCTGGAATGTATACAATCTATGTTGTATCTGAAGGAAATGAAGAAAGAATTCATACGATATTTAAACCTTAAAAAGGTTTAAAACTCTCAAACAACAGGTTTTAGGTAGACAGTTGTAGAGATTTAAAAGAGAAATAACATTATGATGATTTTTATATTTAGGTTGGTTTAGGTTAGGTATAAATTAATTGGTAAGAAAGCAGGCTCTAGAGGTAGAGACCTGCTTTCTTGCTTTATATATTTTTCATTCTCCGAACACTTTACATAATTCTATTTCATTTTCTTTTAGATGCCTTAGGGTTAAAAACAAAAAATCCCACCGATAAAAACCGATGGGAATCATAATTATTTAGTAAAACCGTCTTTTACGCTTCTTGCATTTTGATTAAGTTTAACGCAGAACCCGCTTTAAACCATTCAATTTGCGCTTCGTTATAGGTATGATTTGCCTTGATTAAGTCCTTTGAACCATCTGCATGAACAAATTCCAATGTCAATGGCTTTCCAGTTGTAAATTCAGTCAAATCAACGAAGTTGATGGTATCATCTTCTTGAATTTTATCGTAATCTGATTTGTCAGCAAAAGTCAATGCCAACATTCCTTGTTTCTTTAGGTTGGTTTCGTGAATTCGAGCAAAAGAACGAACCAAAACTGCCCTTACACCCAAATGTCTCGGCTGCATCGCTGCGTGCTCACGGGAAGAACCTTCTCCGTAATTTTCATCACCCACTACAATGGTTGGAACTCCGGCTGCTTTGTAAGCTCTTGCTACATCTGGCACCGTGCCATATTCTCCTGTTAAGGTATTTTTAATTTTATTGGTTTCTTGGTTAAAGTCATTTACTGCACCTGTTAAAGTGTTGTTTGAAATATTATCTAAGTGACCTCTGAAACGCAACCATGGTCCAGCCATAGAAATATGGTCGGTCGTACATTTTCCAAAAGCTTTGATTAATAATTTTGCACCTATAATGTTTTTACCGTTCCATTCAGGAAAACTTTCCAACAACTGAAGTCTTTCCGATTCTGGATTTACTTCAACTACTAATTCGGAACCATCTTCAACCGGCGCTTGGTATCCATTGTCTTCGTATGAAAATCCATCTTCTGGTAATTCATCTCCAAACGGAGGATCCAATTTTACTTCTTCTCCTTTATCATTGATTAGAGTATCCGTCATAGGGTTAAAATCCAAACGACCTGCAATTGCAATCGCAGCTACAATCTCAGGCGAAGTCACAAAAGCATGGGTATTTGGGTTACCGTCTGCTCTCTTTTTAAAGTTTCGGTTGAAGGAGTGAATAATAGTGTTTTTCTCTTCTTTATTCGCTCCATCTCTGTCCCACTGACCGATACAAGGTCCACACGCATTGGTGAAAATAACAGCTCCTAAATCTTCAAAAGGTTTAATTATACCGTCCCTTTCCGCGGTATATCGAACTTGTTCTGATCCTGGATTGATACCCAATTCTGAATTGATTCGCAATCCTTTGTCAACCGCTTGTTGTGCAATCGACGAAGCACGAGATAAATCTTCGTACGAAGAGTTGGTACATGATCCTATCAATCCCCACTCAACGGTTAAAGGCCAACCGTTTCTTTCGGCTGCTTCTTTCATATCGGAAACCGGTGTCATCAAGTCTGGCGTAAATGGCCCGTTTAAACGTGGTGACAATGTATCCAAATCGATGACTAATAATTCATCGTAATATTTTTCTGGATTTTCATATATTTCTCGATCCGAACGAAGGTATTCTCTCATTTCGTTGGCAGCATCTGCCACGTCATTTCTATCGGTAGCACGTAAATATCGCTCGGAAGCATCGTCATACGCGAAGATGGAAGTGGTTGCTCCAATTTCAGCACCCATGTTACAAATGGTACCTTTTCCTGTTCCAGAAAGGCTTTCAGCTCCTTCACCAAAGTATTCAACAATGGCTCCTGTTCCCCCTTCCACAGTCAAACGACCGGCTACTTCCAAAATCACATCTTTTGGTGAGGTCCATCCGTTTAATTTTCCAGTCAATTTTACACCGATTAATTTTGGCATTTTTAACTCCCATGCCATTCCAGCCATAACATCAACTGCATCTGCTCCACCTACACCAATCGCTACCATCCCTAATCCTCCTGCATTGGGTGTATGTGAATCGGTACCAATCATCATTCCACCTGGAAATGCATAATTTTCTAAAACTACTTGGTGAATAATTCCTGCGCCTGGCTTCCAGAATCCAATTCCATATTTATTCGAAACCGATTCCAAAAAATTAAAAACTTCGGATGATTTATTGATTGCTTCTTGTAAATCTTTTTCTGCTCCTACTTTCGCTTGGATCAAGTGATCACAGTGTACGGTAGAAGGAACGGCGGTTTTTACTTTTCCAGCTTGCATAAATTGCAACAACGCCATTTGAGCCGTTGCATCTTGCATAGCTACTCTATCGGGAGCAAAATCAACGTAGGATTCTCCGCGTGTGTAAGCTGTAGTTGCTAAACCGTTAAACAAATGAGCGTAAAGAATTTTTTCTGAATACGTTAAAGGACGACCCACGACTTCACGAGCCGTGTCAACGCGTTCCTTCATACGACCATACACTTCTTTAATCATTTCTATATCAAATGCCATAGTATTGTTTTTGTTTGTTATTTCATTAAGTTGTGCAAATTTAATCCTTAATTAGCCATTTTCCAGCATTTTACCATCTTAATTGATTATTGACCTATAATTTAGAATAATTACAAGAAAATGAAGGGAATACTTCTCAATTCAATAAGAATCAATGCTTATTTTTACCATTTTACAATTCCGATTTAGTTGAAGTAAAGGGTTTGTCTCCTTTTATTTAAATGATTGAATTTCCAGAATTACACTAAATAAAAAAATGATAAGTCCAACGGGTGGACTTATCATTCTTAAAAATCTATAATTAAAAAGAAAAAAATTATGCAACAGCAAACTCTTTTTCCATCTTCACAGTTTTAGGAAAAAGAATGTTATTCTCTAAGTGAATATGGGTGTGCAAGTCATTTTCGAATTCCTGAAGCATTTGGAAAGCAACTTGATAGGTGTTGCATCCATCACTAGGAACGGTATATCCATTGGATAATTCAGAGATTTTCTCAAAACGCTCTCCTTCCACTGTATGCTCATGCATCATCATATTCACTGGGTTTTCAACCGTACCAAAATTGGGGGCTTCAAAAACCGTGTTGGATGTTTTGGCTTTCATAATTTCGCGAACGAATGGAAATAAAATGGTATCTTCTTTCACCATGTGATCTTCCAAATCCTGCGCGGATTCATCGAATAATTCTTTGATTTCATACAATTCCGGATGACGCCCTCCATGTACTTTACAAAGTTTTTCTAAAAACGCTTGTAAAATAGGCGCTTTTTCTCTTACATAGCGGTGATGTGTTTTTTCAATATAATCTGCCAATAAATCCAACGGCCACGCAGTAAAATCAATATTTCCACTTCCTGCCTTAGGAATACTTTCTATCTCATCGTATATTTTTTCAACATCAATGTTCTTTGGCTCACAAGCCTCTTCAATTGTTCTTCCACCTTTACAGCAAAAGTCAATTCCGAATTTCTTAAAAACAGCTGCAGTTCTAAAATCCGCTGCTACCATTGTTCCGATTTGGTCTTTTCTTATGTCCATCTTAAAAAATTTTATTTATTATAACTTATTTTATATTTTAACACCTTAAACTCTTTTATTGGTTTAATTTTTTTTATACTTTCAAAAATGTCAACTCCGAATCAACGCCACCCACAAGATCAGCAATCAATGATTCTTCCAATATTCGAACATAACCTTCTTTCACCAATTTAAATTCATGATGCAATGGACAGGGATGTTGTTCTGAACATTGTTTCAAACCCAATGCACACGATGTAAACAATTTATCTCCATCAATCTCTCGAACTAATTTCGCAAGAGGTGTATTTAAATTATCCTCACTTAAATAAAAACCTCCGTTGGGTCCCTTTACGGATTGAACAAAATCTTTGCGACTTAAATCCTGCAAAATCTTGGCTATAAAATATTCCGGTGAGGCAATTCCTTTGGCGATTGCTTTTACGCCCACACGACTTCCGTCCTGAGTTTGTTGTGCTATATATATTATGGCACGGATTGCATATTCACACGTTTTTGAAAACATAGTCTGATTAATTGGAAGCGCAAATATAAGTGAATTTTTTAATAAAAGAGTTTAAATTCCTTTTTTAACATTCTATTAATTATGAACTTTATCATTTCTTTCTAAATCATTGATTTGAATAGTTTTAGTTTGTACGAGATCAATGGGGCAGCCTTGTGACTCTGAGAGGATTCGAACCTCCGACAAATAGTTTAGGAAACTACTACTCTATCCAACTGAGCTACAGAGCCGGTTTTCATTCGAGTTTTTAAAATTACGAACAAAAAAAGCTTCTCAATGAATTGAGAAGCTTTTTTTTTGAATATAATTTTTATTTATTCAACCACAGGTTGTACAGAAACGTAAGAACGATTATTTCCTTTTTTGCGGAAAACTACGTCCCCGTCAATCAAAGCAAACAAAGTGTGATCTTTACCCATACCTACATTATCACCTGGGTGATGTTGTGTACCTCTTTGGCGAACTAGAATATTTCCTGCTTTCGCTACTTGACCTCCGAAAATCTTAACACCCAAGCGTTTTGAGTGAGATTCACGACCGTTTTTGGAACTACCAACTCCTTTCTTATGTGCCATTTCTAATTAATTTTCTGATTCTTCTTTATCTTCTACTTTACCTTCCTTCTTAGCTGTTTTAGCCTTTTTCTTCTCACCTCCAATTGAAATAACTTCAATTTGAGTAAATTGCTGACGGTGACCATTTTTTACTTTGTATCCTTTTCTTCTTTTCTTTTTGAAGACGATTACTTTATCACCTTTTACGTGTTCAACGATTTTCGCTACAACGGAAACTCCGTTTATAACCGGGGCGCCAACCTGTACAGAACCATTGTCAGTCAATAATACACGATCAAAAGTAATTTCTGACCCTGCATCACCTTGCAAACGGTTTACGTACAATTTTTGGTCTTGCTCAACTTTGTATTGAAGCCCTGCTATTTCTACAATTGCATACATTATACTATAATTTTTGGACGGCAAATGTAAGATTTTTATTTAATAACAACAACTTATGAAGAAATATTTCATCTTTTTAAATGCCAAACAGAAATAGAACACATAATAGATACTATATATTATGTGGATAAAGAGAATTGAATCATCGTATAACTACCCTTATTTCATGACCTTTTAAATTCTAAAGGACATCAAAAACATATCCAAGCAAAATATAAAGAATAATAAATACGATAACTACCCCAAAACAACCGCATCTACCTCCGCCTATTTTTTTTGCCCCCCATCCTGCAAGGAGTGCTTTTATTAATTTTTCCATTTTCCCAAATTTTAAGGCTAAATATAAAACAAAATCAAAGCCACTTTACAGATTTTAATGAAAATTTTTAATAGAAATTTATTTCAACCTAAAAAATTATGCATATTGTCATTTATGCCTTAAATTGCTTTTATTAATTCATTTATTTCAATGGGAAGAATGGATTCAATATCTTCTTCGTCTAATGCAAGGTATAAAAACCCTTCATTTACATTCGATTTAATAGTTTCAAATGAAAAATGAACGTCCGTATTTACTTTTTCTAAAAAGCCAAGTCCTAATAAATCAAAATGGTTTGTATTTATGCTGTCTTTGAATAAACCCTAGTCAAAATAAAAATTGATTCCACCCTTTTCCATAATGTCACTTCCTTTCCTCTACTATGCCATAGAAGAATTCGTTTATAATACAGAGCACTAGCAATGTAGATGAGCAAAGGAATAAGAATTATTTTATCGGCTTCAGACGAAGAAAGCACTAAAACAAATCCTGATATTGAAAGAAGTATGAAAAAAAGAAGGTAAATACGCCTTTGGAAATTCGATTGCTATGAATCTGAATTTCAATAGATGAAGGTGAATGTTCTGTAATTTCTATTCGGTTTGCCATCTTTTATTTTACTTTTATATAAAGTGAATGAAATACAACTTAATCATATTCTAAACAACTCCAAATACAAGCTCCAGAAATAAATTAAGAATATTGAAAATCACAAAAGAATATAAATCCCAAAAAAAGTAACTTTCAAAGATCAGATATCAACTTCTTATTTATAATCGTTTTAAATTAGGTGGTTTTATCGAAAAAGCACAAATTAACGCTCGTTCAGCTTTGACTGAGTCTATAAGTTCGTAAATTTACACGCTGATAATTAGGTTTACATAAAATGGACACATCAATCGATTATTTACCGATAGTAATTTTATTTATTTTAGCCGCAGGTTTTGTGGTGGGAACAATCATTCTCACTCATTATTTGGGTCCCAAAAGAAGTACGGACGAGAAGTTAGACAACTTCGAGAGTGGAATTGAACAAATAGGAAACGCACGTCGTCCCTTCTCGATTAAATTCTATTTGGTGGCTATCCTCTTTGTTCTATTTGATGTGGAAGTCATCTTTTTCTATCCCTATGCAGTGAAATTCAAGGAATTAGGATGGGAAGGTTTTGCTGCGGTAGGAACCTTTGTTAGCCTTTTCTTAATAATGTATCTTTATGCAAGAAAGAAAGGAGCTTTTAATTGGGAAATATAAAAGCACTATTTTGTTTAACTTAAACGTAAAACAATGATTTACAATAAAAGACCGGTTACTCATAATACAAATATAAAACTCGTAGAATCGCCAGGAGGCTATGAAGGGGAAGGATTTGGAGCGATGCAATTATCAAAAATAGTTGGATTGGCTCGAAAAAACTCCATTTGGCCTTTGCCTTTTGCAACCAGTTGCTGTGGTATTGAATTCATGGCAACGATGGGAGCCCATTACGATTTGGCTCGATTTGGTAGTGAACGCTTGGCATTTACGCCCAGACAATGCGACGTTTTGATGGTTATGGGGACCATAGCAAAAAAAATGGCACCCGTTCTAAAACAAGTATACATCCAAATGGCTGAGCCACGGTGGGTGATTGCTGTAGGAGCCTGTGCAAGTAGTGGAGGTATTTTTGATTCGTATTCCGTTTTGCAAGGGATTGATGAAGTAATTCCTGTGGACGTTTATGTTCCAGGTTGTGCTCCTCGTCCTGAACAAATTTTGGATGGAATTTTAAGAGTACAAGAATTGGTAGAGTCTGAAAGTATCCGACGAAGAAGTAGTCCGGAATATCAGGAATTGTTGAAAAGCTACGGCATACAATAAGAAAAAATTATGTTGGATAATAAATTCGTCTTTCAAAAACTACACGAAAAATTCGGTGAATCTATCATTGGATACGAGGAGAACTATGATATAATGGCAATTTACGGCGCCAAGGATGAAAATCTGAAAATTCTTCAATATCTCTATGATGATGAAGAATTAGGATTTACATTCATGACCGATTTAACGGCAATTCATTATCCACATAACATTGGAGAAGAATTGGTGGTTACCTATCTATTGTACAACATGCGAAAGAATTTCCATGTTCGATTGAAATTCGCTTTGGATATCAGAAAACCCGATATTTTTACGGCTTCAGCCCTTCATCCCACTGCAAACTGGTTGGAAAGAGAGTGTTACGATTTCTTCGGTGTGAATTTCGTGGGTCATCCGAACCTCATTCGAATTATGAATGTAGATGAAATGGATTATTTCCCATTGCGAAAAGAATTCCCATTGGAAGACCAAACCCGAAGAGATAAGGATGATGATATGTTTGGTCGGAATTCTGAACGTTTTAATATGGGGAAACTCAATATTTAATTGAATTAGAAATGAAAAATTCGAAATATACAGATATAAAGTTACCCAAGGATTCATTGGAACAAAACACCAATACCATTAACCTTGGACCTACTCACCCGGCTACACACGGTGTTTTTCAAAACATTTTGAAAATGGACGGTGAACGAATTCTGGAAGCAACCTCAACAGTCGGATATATTCATCGTGCCTTTGAAAAAATTGCAGAGCGTAAAGCCTTGTATCAAGTCACTCCCCTCACCGATCGATTGAACTATTGTTCTGCACCCATCAATAATTTGGGATGGCATATGACGGTAGAGAAATTAGTGGGAATTGAGATTCCTGCACGTGTTTCGTACATGCGGGTCATCATTATGGAACTCGCACGAATTTCTGACCACTTGATTTGTAATTCAATTACAGGAGTGGACTCCGGAGCATTTACAGGTTTCTTATATGTAATGCAGTATCGAGAGTTGATTTATGAAATTTATGAAGAAATTTGTGGAGCACGTTTAACAACCAACATGGGTAGAATTGGAGGATTTGAAAGAGACTTCAATGATACTGTTTGGAAAAAACTCGACAAATTCTTGGAAGAATATCCCAAAGTTTTGGATGAATTTGAAGAGCTTTTCAATCGGAACCGAATTTTCATTGAACGTACCCAAGGAGTGGGTGGAATCTCTGCAGAAAGAGCCATGGCATACGGATTTACAGGCCCAAACATTAGGGCCGCAGGTGTAGATTACGATGTACGTGTTCAAAAACCGTATTCGCGTTATGAAGAATTTGACTTTGAAATTCCAATCGGAACGACAGGAGATGTATACGACCGATTTATGGTTCGTAACGAAGAGATGAAACAATCTTTGAGCCTAATAAAACAAGCGATTGTAAAAATAAAAAACTTAACAGGCGAAGAGGCAACAAAGCATCATGCGGTAGCTCCTGATTTTTATTTGCCTGAAAAACAGAAAGTGTACACCAAAATGGAAGAAATGATTTACCATTTCAAAATCATTTACGGAGAAAACGATATTCCAGTTGGCGAAGTATACCATGCGGTAGAAGGAGCAAACGGAGAATTAGGTTTTTATTTGATTAGTGATGGCGGACGGTCAGCATACCGTTTACACTTCAGAAGACCTAGTTTCATCTATTATCAAGCGTACTCTGAATTAATAAAAGGAAGTATGTTGAGTGATGCAATTATGACATTGAGTAGTTTGAATTTGATTGCGGGCGAATTGGATGCCTAATTCAAATCTTTAAAAATAAATAGTAAAACAAATTTAAGTTAACTCTTAGATTTAGAATTATAAAACAAAGAAAATGGCGGAAGTTCAATTTTCAGAAAAGGTCTACAAACAGATAGAGGAGCTCAAAACGCGTTATCCAGAAGGAAAACAAAAAGGCGCTTTGATTCCCGCTTTGCATATTGTTCAAGAAGAATCCAACGGTTGGTTAGATGTTCCTGTGATGGATCACGTAGCGGAACTTTTGGATATTTTACCTATTGAAGTCTATGAAGTAGCTTCTTTTTATACGATGTTCAACCTTAAACCAGTTGGAAAATACGTTTTGGAAGTTTGTAGAACTGGACCTTGTATGGTTTGTGGTTCCGATAAAATCATCAACCATATCAAGAAAAAGTTAAACATTGTCGAAGGGGAAACTACCGCAGACGGACTGTTTACTTTGAAGCCTTCTGAATGTTTGGGAGCGTGTGGATATGCACCGATGATGCTTTTAGGTAAGAGCTACCGCGAATTTCTAACAGTTGAGAAGGTAGATGAAATACTGGAAGAACTGAAAAATCAAGCGTAATGGCAGAGACAAGATTATTATTAAAACATATAGATGTACCTGGAATTCGTACATACGATGTGTATCGTGCGCATGACGGATACAAAGCAGTAGAGAAAGCGCTCAATATGACCGCGGATGAAATTCTAGAAGAAGTAAAAATTTCCGGATTAAGAGGTCGTGGAGGTGCGGGTTTCCCAACCGGTTTGAAATGGAGTTTCCTTGCCAGACCCGAAGGTGTTCCGCGCTATTTGGTCGTGAATGCCGATGAATCTGAACCGGGAACCTTCAAAGACCGTTATTTGATGGAATACATTCCTCATATTTTGATTGAGGGAATAATCATATCCTGTTTGAGCTTAGGTTCGAATACATCTTATATCTACATCCGAGGTGAATATGTTTGGGTTGCAGAAATTTTAGAAAAAGCCATTGCCGAAGCAAAAGCGAACGGATGGTTAGGAAAAGACATCAAAGGATCTGGATTCGACCTTGAAATTTACGTTCAAAAAGGAGCCGGCGCATATATATGTGGAGAAGAAACCGCACTTTTGGAAAGTATCGAAGGAAAACGTGGAAATCCACGAATTAAACCTCCATTCCCAGCTGTAAAAGGTCTTTGGGGATGTCCAACTGTTGTAAATAACGTAGAATCCATTGCATCTGTTGCTCCTATTATTACAATGGGTGGCGCAGAATACGCAAAAATTGGAGTAGGACGTTCAACAGGAACAAAATTGATTTCTGCTTGTGGAAACTTAAGAAAACCCGGCGTTTATGAAATCGATATGACCCAAACGGTGGAAGAGTTTATTTATTCCGATGAGTTTTGTGGAGGAATTGCTAATGGAAAACGAATGAAAGCGTGTATTCCTGGAGGAAGTTCAGTGCCTATGTTACCGGCCAATTTAATGCTACAAACCGCAGACGGAAAACCGCGTTACATGAATTATGAAAGCTTATCCGAAGGTGGTTTTGAAACAGGATCTATGATGGGGTCAGGTGGATTCATTGTTTTGGATGAAGATCAAGACATTGTGTATCACACCTTAACTATTTCTAGATTCTATCGTCATGAGAGTTGTGGACAATGTTCACCTTGTCGGGAAGGAACGCATTGGATGGAGAAAATTCTTCAGCGAATGGTCGATGGACATGGAACCATGAAAGACATTGATTTGCTATGGAATGTTCAAGGAAATATAGAAGGAAACACGATTTGTCCGCTGGGAGATGCTGCGGCTTGGCCGGTTGCATCTGTAATCCGACATTTCCGAGATGAATTTGAGTGGCGCATTCTCAATGGAGTAGAAGGCTTAGGAAAAACTTTTGGATTGGCACATTATGCCGATCCCATCGCAATTAAAAATGAAGAGGCTTAGTTATGTCAGAAAATAAAGATACCCCAATGTTTAAAATAACAGTCGATGGTCAAACCATTGAAGTTCCCAAAGGAACGACAATACTTCAAGCTGCTCGAATGATCGGTAGAGAAGTAGCACCGCCGGCTATGTGTTATTATGAACCTTTGGAAAATACGGGTGGTTATTGCCGTACGTGTTTGGTTGAAGTAACCCAAGGAAGCGAAAAAGATCCACGACCTATGCCAAAATTGATGGCATCGTGTAAAACGGAAGTGATGGACGGAATGGTGGTTGGAAATAAAACATCGAAACGCACCACAGATGCACGGGAAGGTGTGGTTGAGTTTTTATTAATTAATCACCCTTTGGATTGTCCAGTTTGTGATCAAGCGGGAGAATGTAAATTACAAGATTTAAGTTACGAACATGGTTTGGAAGAATCGCGACTTGAATTTAAGAAACGAACTTTTGAGCCCATCGATATAGGTCCACATATTCAATTGCACATGAATCGTTGCATTATGTGTTACCGATGTGTGAAATTAGCCGAACAATTAACCGATACACGTCAACACGGTGTGATGTATAGAGGAGATCATTCCGAAATTTCAACCTATATAGAAAAAGCATTGGACAACGAATTTATTGGAAACGTTATTGATGTTTGTCCCGTAGGTGCATTGACCGATAAAACTTTCCGATTTAAAAACCGGGTTTGGTTTTTAAAGCCTGTTGATGCGCACAGAGATTGTCCATCTTGTGCAGGTAAAGTGAGATTGTGGTACCGAGGTGAAGAAGTGTTTCGTGTAACTACCCGAAGAAATGAATGGTGGGAATCGGAAGATTGGATTTGTAATACCTGTCGTTTCGATAAAAAGGAAACCAAAGATTGGGTGATTGAAAAACCCACTTTCATCAGCCAACGCTCTGTAATTAGAACCGGTCATTATTTCGATAAAATCGGAACAACAATGCCTACTGAACCTTTGCCAAAGGTTATGAGCGGAAGAGATCCAAAAATATTGTTGGACATTCACAACGTAAGCGATGTTAATAGAAAAGATATGGACATCAGTCAGATTTACGGACCACCGACAAGTGAAGATTATAAAGATAAATCAAGGCAATTGGTCGATAAAAGTGACAAGAAGTAATTTGAATTAAGAATTAGACGTCCAACTCGTTGGAAAATTAAAATAAAAAAGGATATATGAACCCGGATTTATGGAGTTTTATAGGTGAAAAAGCAGCACTCAGTGGAGCATTAATTGGACTTGCACTTGTCGTAGCTATGTATTCAACCTGGGCTGAGCGAAAAGTGGCAGCTTATATTCAGGACAGACACGGTCCGAGTAGAGCCGGTTGGGGTGGATTATTGCAACCGCTTGCAGATGGTGGAAAACTTTTCTTTAAAGAAGAAATTACTCCACGTCATGCCGAAAAATTCCTATTTATTTTAGGCCCTACCCTCGCTATGATTCTAGCTTTAATGACAGGAGCCGTTATTCCTTGGAGTTCCAGCTTTATGTGGGGCGAGGTTGAAATCACTCCTCTTATTGCCGATGTGAATATTGGATTTCTATATATTCTAGGAGTCTTAAGTTTGGGTGTATATGGAATGCTAATCGGTGCATGGGCATCGAATAACAAATGGTCGTTGATGGGTGGATTAAGAGGGGCTTCTCAGATTATTTCGTATGAAATTCCTTTGGGATTGGCTTTGCTTACGGTTCTTATGATTACCGGTTCACTTCGTTTGGATGTAATTGTATCCCAACAGATGGATGGGTATTGGAACATTGTTCTACAGCCATTGGGATTTGTGATTTTCCTTATTTGTTCATTCGCCGAAACCAATCGTACACCTTTTGATTTGCCGGAAGCGGAAAACGAGTTGATTGGGGGATATCACTCTGAATATTCATCCATGAAATTAGGATTTTTCTTATTCGCTGAATATGTAAACATGTTTATTAGTTCAGTGATTTTGGCGACACTTTATTTCGGTGGATACGATATTCCATTTGTAAACGATGAAAAATTAGCAGAAAGTATTGGAATGAATGCGATGGCAATCCTTCACTTCATTACTCTATTTACAAAAGCTTGTATGTTTATCTTCCTATTTATGTGGGTTCGATGGACAATACCGAGATTCCGTTATGACCAATTGATGGATTTAGGTTGGAAACGATTATTGCCTTTGGCAATAGCTAACTTATTAATTACTGGATTTGTAATCTTGTATTTTTTTAACTAAAACATTTAAACAAACAGAAGATGGAACTTCTTACGAATAAAGCAAAACAGATAGACCGTAGCCCAATGACATTTTGGGAACGACTCTATTTGGTCAATATATTTATAGGGATGAAAATCACCCTAAAACACTTTTTCTCGAAAAAAGTAACCATTGCCTATCCAGAAGTGCAAAGGGAATTTAGTTCGGCCTACCGTGGATTGCATGTTTTAAATCGGGACGAGGAAGGAAGAGAGAATTGTACTGCATGTGGATTGTGTGCTTTGGCATGTCCCGCAGAAGCAATTACAATGGAAGCAGGTGAAAGACAACCGGGCGAAGAACATTTGTACCGCGAAGAGAAATACGCTATCAAATATGAAATCAACATGTTGCGTTGTATTTTCTGTGGATTTTGTGAAGAAGCCTGTCCAAAAGATGCGGTCTATCTAACACAAACTCCAGCTCCTGCAAGTTTCAAAAGAGAAAACTTTATTTATAAAAAAGAGGATTTGTTAATTCCATTTCCTAAAAAAGAAACAAACGACTAATGAGTACAGCTGAGATATTATTTTTTGTATTAGCCGGATTAACCGTTTTATCGGCCTTGTTAACGATTTCATCCAAAAGTCCTGTTCATTCTATTTTGTTCCTAATTGTCACTTTCTTTAGTATAAGTGCCCATTACATTTTATTGAATGCACAATTTTTGGCAGTTGTAAATATCATTGTGTATGGCGGTGCCATTATGGTACTTTTCCTATTCGTAGTGATGTTGATGAATTTGAACAAAGAAGATGCGAAATTCAGTAAACCCTTCATCATTCTGGTCGGTTCCCTGGCGTCGGTTATTTTCTTTGTATTAACCGCTGGAATTTTCGTAAAATCAGATATTACAGTGAATAACCAAGCCTTACTTTATTCCGGAGATATTGGATTAACAGAAAGATTAGGTGAAGTTTTATACTCCGATTATGTCGTTCCGTTTGAACTTGCAAGTATATTATTTATGGCTGCGATGATTGGCGCTGTATTGTTGTCGAAGAAAAAGAAAGAGGAAGAATTAGAATCCTAAAATTAAAATAAAAGAATACGAATGATACCGATTAGTTACTATTTATTTCTGGCACTTACACTCTTTACCTTAGGGATGGTGGGTGTGATGATCCGTAGAAATATCATCATCATGCTGATGTGTGTTGAATTGATGCTGAACTCAGTAAATCTATTGTTGGTGGCATTTTCAAAAATGCATCATGCGAAAAACCCAGGTACCGATGCAGGTATAGACGGACAAATGATGGTTCTATTCATTATGGTCGTTGCTGCAGCGGAAGTAGCTGTTGGACTTTCGATTATGATATTGTTTTACAGAAAGCAATACAACGTGGACGTGCGAAACTTAAACCGATTAAAGCATTAGATTTATGGAGAAGTATATTTGGTTAATTCTTTTGTTACCCTTAGTCGGGTTTTTTATTAACGGTTTAGGAAGAGAAAAACTTTCAAAACAAGCTATTGCATTTATTGCATCCGGATTGGTGTTGGGAAGTTTTATACTTTCTATCCTGGTTTTCCTCGAAGTTCCATCTGGAAAAGATGCGCAACCTTTGATTTTTGATGCATTTTATATTTTCAATTTAGAAACCTTAAAAGTTCCTTTCTCTGTTCAGATCGATGCGCTGACTAGTTTATTTATGCTAATTATAACCGGAGTCGGATTTCTGATTCATGTGTATAGCGCAGGATATATGGCGGAAGACAAAGGTTTCGGACGGTTCTTTTCGTACTTGAACCTTTTCATATTCTCCATGCTACTTTTAGTTATGGGAAGTAACTTCTTAATGATGTTCTTCGGTTGGGAATTGGTTGGATTGTGTTCGTATCTATTGATTGGTTTCTGGTATAAAAAACGAGATTATGTAGATGCTGCGAAAAAGGCATTCGTCATGAATCGAATCGGTGACATTGGTTTCTTATTGGCCATGTTTTGGATTTGGAAAGAATTTGGAACACTTCAATATACCGAAGTATTCGCTGCCGTTTCAACCGGTCAATTGACTGCATTTGCAGTAGGTGGAATTACCTTGTTGTTATTTTTAGCAGCAACTGGTAAATCCGCTCAAATCCCGTTGTTCACGTGGCTACCCGACGCAATGGCTGGACCGACTCCGGTTTCTGCCTTGATTCACGCCGCAACCATGGTTACTGCAGGTATCTTTATGATTACACGTTGCAATGAGCTGTTTGAATTGGCATCCTACACACGAGAAATAATCGCATGGGTTGGAATCTTAACCGCTTTGGTTACGGCTACCATTGCCATTCGACAAAATGATATTAAAAAAGTATTGGCCTATTCTACGGTTTCTCAGTTGGGATTAATGTTTGCCGCTTTGGGAATGGGCGCATATGTTGCCGCCGTTTTCCACGTATTGACACACGCTTTCTTTAAAGCTTTGCTTTTCTTGGGCGCAGGTTCGGTTATCCACGGAATGGACGGTGAACAGGATATGACCAAAATGGGTGGACTCAAAGAGAAAATGCCAACAACGCATATTACGATGCTAATTGCATGTCTTGCCATTGCAGGAATTCCACCATTGAGTGGTTTCTTCTCCAAAGATGAAATGCTATTGAGCATGTTTTTGGGTAACAAAGTAATTTACATCATTGGATTTATAGTCTCAGTTTTGACTGCTTTCTATATGTTCCGATTGTATTTTATGACTTTTGGTGGAGAATTAAGAGAAAAAGAAGCCAAAGTGCACGAAAGTCCGAAAGTGATGACCGTACCTTTGATTGTGTTAGCCATTTTATCTGCAACTGCAGGTTTTATAGGAATACCCGCAGCATTTGCTAAAAACGCGCACAAACTAAACGATTTTCTTGCAGGTGTTGTATCTGAATCCGGTGAAGCGCATGCAATTTCATTAACTACTGAATTCTTGTTAATGGGTGCTTTGTTAGGAAGTGTAATTGTGGTGATTTTGTTGGCTAAGAAAATGTACACAGGGAAAGTGGATGCAACAAGCACCGGCTTAATGAAGGTATTTGAAAACAAATGGTATGTAGATGAAATCTACAATGCATTGATCGTAAAGCCAACGGTGGGAATAGGAAATGGATTTAAGAAATATGTTGAAAAAGGAGGAATTGTGAAAGCAGTTGCTGGCGTTGGAACTATGTCTTACTATTTTTCATCCAAAGCAAAATCGGTTCAGACCGGAAATATAGGCATGTACGTACTTCTTATGGTAATAGGAGTTGTAGCCGGATTGGGAATTTTCTTTTTAGGAATATTATAAAAAAATAAGGAATGTTATTATCGTTACTGATTTTATTGCCTTTAGTTTTCGGACTGGGTCTAACACTAGTTAAACACAACAAAACACTTGGATTTGTTGGTACAGCAGTAAGTATATATTTATTTATATTTTCTCTATTTCTACTCTTTACAGATAATCCAATTGGATATGAGAAAACTTATCCATGGTTTAATTTTGGAGGAGTTGACGCTTATATCTCGCTGAGCATAAAAGGCTTGGGTGGAACCATGGTTTTGCTGACAAGTTTTGTGTATATGGTGTTGTTTATATACTTTTCAAACATCAAAAAAGCCTACCCAAACACTTTCTACGGACTGTTGTTGGTTACATTCGCCGGACTGAATGGCGTATTCATGGCGCAGGATTTGTTGTTGTTTTATTTCTTTTGGGAAATTGTTTTAATTCCAATGTATTATTTAATTGGAATTTGGGGAATGAAAAGATTGCGAATTACAGCTAATACAACCTTCTTTATTTATACGGTATTGGGTTCTTTCCTGATGTTAGCTGGAATCATATTCATCGGTTTTCACTTAAAACCAGAGAGTTTCCTATTGGAAGATGTAATAAAAGTAACTTCATCCTATGGTAATTTACATTTACTCGCCTTGTTATTTCTAATTGCATTTGCGATTAAAATTCCATTATTCCCATTGCACTCTTGGCAACCGCCTGTTTATAAAGCATCTGCTACACCCGTAACGATTATTCTAAGCGCATTGATGGCGAAGATGGGTCTGTTCGCTGTTGTGAACTGGCTTTTCACGCTCTTTCCGAACATCAGTGAAAATACAGACAAACTATTGTATGTCGTTGGCTTTGGGTTGGTATATGCCTCGCTGATTGCTTTGACATCAAACAACGTAAAGAAAATTATCGCCTTCAGTTCCATTGCGCATCTTGCTTTGGTATTTATGTCGCTTTATACGCAATCTGAAATTGGATTGAAAGGTGCCTATTTCCAAATGTTCAGCCACGGTGTGGTTGTGTTGGGAATGTGGTTGGCGTATGATTATATGCATAGAAAACACAATTTAACGGATATCAAATCGATTGGCGGAATTGCCTTAGTCGACCCAGCCATTGCGGTTTTCTTCACCTTCTTTGCGTTGGCCAACTTGGCGTTGCCTTTGACCAGTAGTTTTATTGGTGAATTTTTAATGATCAATGCCTTATTTAGCTACAACATCGTTTTGTGTATCATGGCTTGTATCGGCGCCATCTTATCGGCCGCCTATAACTTACGTTTGATTACCGCTATTTTATTTGGAAAAAGAGAAAACATCACGGATAAAAAAGTGAAATTTTCAAGAACCTTATATATTGTATTTGGATTAATCTCTTTCGTGATTTTACTCTTGGGTGTTTATCCAACCCTAATCTTTGATCTTTTATAAAACTAAACAGAAAGTAAACAATGAATATTATATTGACATCGGCTTTATCAGGAATCCTATTTATGTTTAGTGGTTTTGTTCTCAAAAACAAACGCCATCAAAGTCTGTTAGCAGCATTTCTATTGGTAGTCATGATTATTTCAGGCTTCGTCCAATTGAACGGTTACGAAGTTTTAGCTGGAAAATACAGCAATATGCTTGAAACCAATACCTACAGTGTATTGTTTTTCATCGTACTCTGTATGATTGGGGTTTATTATGTCTTGGTCAACCGAAATGAATTCAGTCGTCCCGGAAAATTAGTGTCTGATTATATGGCCTTGATTTTCTTCTCTTTCACAGGAATTGCAGTAATCGCAAGTTTCAATAACTTGATTCTCTTGTTTATAGGAATCGAAATTCTATCTATTCCACTCTATGCTTTAGCCGGTTCTGCAAAGAATAAAATGAAAAGTACCGAAGCTGCTGTTAAATACTTCTTGATGGGTGCATTCTCAACCGGACTTATGCTGATGGGATTGACTTTGATTTATGGAGCCAGTGGTTCTTTCGAGATGAAACACATCATAGATTATTCATTTGACTTCCAATCGATTTATTATTTGGGATGGGTTTTATTGATACTTTCACTTTGTTTCAAAGTATCGGTTGCTCCAATGCATTTCTGGGCACCGGATGTGTATGAAGGAACCCCAACTGTATTTTCATCCTTCATGATTACCATCGTGAAAGGAGGAGGTTTCTTGGCGTTTATTTCAGTATTGGCATCGTTTAAAATAACGTCGGAATTTGTGGGCGATAATTACCGATACTTATTAAGTTTTATAATTATTCTAACGTTAATATTGGGGAATTTCTCAGCGATGAAACAACGAAGCGTCAAACGTATGCTTGCGTATTCATCCGTAGTTCAAGCTGGATTCATGATGTTTGCTTTATTTGCCATCAACGAAGAGTCCCAAAGAGCTTTGTTATTCTATACAGTTAGTTACGGTTTGTCAAGTATTGTCCTTTTCTATGTACTAACTCAAACCACCAATTTAAATCACAAAGCGTTCAATGGACTTTCTAAAAGTTCGCCTTTATTAGCCGCTGTAACATCCATCGCTTTGTTCTCTTTGGCAGGAATTCCATTCACTTCGGGATTCTTGGCCAAATTCTTTGTTTTGAGTTCAGCTATGGCCGAACCTTCTAACTTAGTTTTGGTGATAGCAGCTTTGGTTTTAGCGGTAGTAAGTGTATTCTATTACATCAAGGTAATTATGGCCATGTACTTCCGGAAATCAAACAACAAACGGAAAATTAGATTGTCAAAGATGACTCAGTTTTTATTAATTCTAGGATCCGCACTAAATATAGCCTTGGGTGTTTATCCAGATTTATTGTGGAATTTCTTGGCGTTATTTATCAAATAATACAAGCAAAATCAACATATAAAAAGCACAATTTCATTTTCGGAATTGTGCTTTTTCATTTAAAATCATGTTCGAATAAATAAAAAATGCAATCATTAAATTTTAAATCAATTACTTTGGCAATATATTTGAAAATTGTAGGTTTGAATTAAATAGGATATACGTATGAAAACATTAAAGATTTCCGGATTATTACTAGCGTTTTTTGCTATGTTTAGTGTAAATGCACAAGAAGTGACCGATTATGACCTTCAGAATTTCGCCCATTCTTACATCGAAATGATGAAATTAAACAAGGCTGCTCAAAATGACATGGCCAAAGAGATTGAAAAATCAGGTTTAGAATTGGAAGTATATCATGCGATAAATGACACCAAAGATTCCGAATTTATTCCCGAATTGGAAGATGAAGAATTTGAGAAATTCGACAAAGTACAACCGAAGATTCAGAAAATTCAGAGTAAACTAGAAGCGGATGTCGAAAAGGTGTATGCGAAAAACGATTTAACCAAAAAGAAATACACAGCTATAGCAGAGCGTGTAAAGCAAGATTATATCTTACAAGCAAAACTGGAAAAGATCTTAGAGCGAAGAAGATAAACGCTTAACTCCAATCCAAATTTATCAAAGATTTCAAAGGAATAGAAACACTTCCTTTGATTTGGATATGGTTTTCAGTCAACGTCCAAACCGTGGTTTCAATTTTCTTGGGACCTTGATCGGTCATAAAAGTAATTTGCGTCTTTCCTTTGTAGTCGTTGCCCAAACGCACTGCGCGTTCCAATTTCTCTTTGGTGATTTGACTTTCCTTTTTATCTGCCTCTACAAAGTGGTAATTACTCACCTCTTCTTTTTCGATAAATTCTACTTTCATAGTGATTCCCTTTACTAAGTTAAAAGTAAACAATATTTCAACGTAAAAAAGAATTCAATCAAATTTTATTTACTTTGGAGTTGCGGGTGTTTTATGTAAATCCATAACCGGCAACATTCCTTCGGATGGCAAATAGATAATTTGAGGTAAACTTCCTTTGTCAGCCAGTTTTTCTAAGGTTCGGATGAATAAATATTGATTGTAGGTCGAATTTAAAGTTCCGTTTTCAACCTTCATTGCTTCAGACATTCCTTTGGCTCTTTCAATCTCAGCTTGTGCATTTAATTTCTCCGCTTCCAATCTTGCTTTGGCTTCTTCAATCAAAATCTTTCGGTTTTGTTCTGCCTTCGCCATTTCTGCTTTTCCGACCATTTCTTGTTGCCAAACATTGTACGTTGGCAATCCAAACATCAAAGCCCCAATTCCTAAAAGTCCTATAAACAAAAAAATTACAACTGTACTTCCTTTGATTCCTATACTATTACTCACTTTATTTTCCATTTTAATTTTTGTTTAATTTATCCTACAATATTAATAATCTTACCCGGAACGATGATTACATTCTTCGGCGTTCGTCCGTCTAATTGTTTCTGTGTCCGCGCATCTGACATAACGATTTCTTGAATTTGTTCTTTGGTTAAATCCATCGGCAATTCCATCTTAAATCGCATTTTCCCATTGAAGGATACTGGATAATCCTTGCTGTCTTCCACCAACCATTTCGAATCAAATTCAGGGAATTCTGCAAAAGCGACACTTCCATTTTGACCGGCCTTTTCCCACAACTCTTCCGCAATATGGGGCGCATACGGTGAAATCAAAACAATCAAAGGTTCCAAAACCGCGCGTTTGTTGCAATTTAACTTCGTCAACTCATTGACCGCAATCATAAAGTTCGATACCGACGTGTTGAACGAGAAATCATTTACATCTTCATCTACTTTCTTAATGGTTTGATGCAATACTTTCATTTCTGCCTTGGTCGGTTCCTCTTCGCTCAGGAAAAAGTTCTCTCCTTCTCCATTGTGATACAAACGCCACATCTTTTTCAAGAAGGAATAAACACCACTTAATCCTTGGGTATTCCATGGTTTGGCTTGCTCAATCGGTCCTAAAAACATTTCGTACAAACGAAGTGTATCTGCACCGTATTGTTCACAAATATCATCGGGATTTACCACGTTGTATTTGGATTTTGACATTTTCTCAACTTCCCGTCCACAGATGTATTTTCCGTCTTCAGTGATGAATTCTGCATTGACATATTCTTCACGCCATGCTATGAACTTCTCGGTATCCAATTCGTCTCCACCGTCTTTTAGTAAACTTACATCTACGTGGATAGGAGTCGTTTCGTGTTTATCTTTTAAACCTTCTGATACAAATACATTACTTCCATTTATCCGATACACAAAAGCACTAACGCCCAAAATCATACCTTGATTTATCAATTTTTTAGCGAATTCATCATTGGGCGCCCATCCTCTGTCGAACATAAATTTCTGCCAGAATCGGGAATACAATAAATGTCCGGTCGCATGCTCACTTCCGCCCATGTACAAATCGACTTGTTGCCAATAATCCATGGCTTCTTTGGAAGCGAATTCCTTTTCGTTATTCGCATCCATATACCGCAAGAAATACCATGAACTTCCTGCCCAACCGGGCATTGTATTCAATTCCAAAGGAAAAATAGTTTTCTGATCAATCAAATCCGTACTCACAATTTCTTCATTCACCGTATCCCATGCCCAGTTTTTCGCTCTCCCGAGTGGCGGCTCACCGGTTTCTGTGGGTAAATATTCATCTACTTCTGGCAAAACCAAAGGCAAATGTTTTTCTTCCAACATATAGGGAACACCTTCTTTGTAATAAGCCGGAACGGGTTCTCCCCAATACCGTTGTCTGGAAAAAACGGCATCTCTCAGACGGAAGTTAACTTTTCCCTTTCCGATTTCTTTTTCTTCTAAAACGGAAATGATTTTTTCAGTCGCTTCTTTGCAACCCAGACCATTTAGAAAATCAGAATTCTCCAAAACGAACCCTTCTTTTTCAACAAAAGCCGTTTCTGAAATATCTATGTCCTTGAAAATAGCGGGAATTGCTAAATCAAAGTGTTTTGCGAATTTATAATCGCGCTCATCACCTGCGGGAACGGCCATTACAGCACCGGTTCCATAACTTGCCAATACATAATCACCAATCCAAATCTGAAGTTCTTCGCCCGTTAAAGGATGAATGGCAAAGGCACCTGTAAATTCTCCGGTAATCTTTGTCACATCCGCCATCCGTTCACGTTCTGAACGTTTGGATGTTTGGGCTATATAATTCTGAATGGCTTCTCTTTTATCATCGGTAACAATTTCCAATACCAAAGGATGTTCGGGCGCTAAAGTCACATACGACACACCGAATAACGTATCCGGACGTGTGGTGAAAACGTCAATCTTTTTATTTGTATTTTGAATTTGAAAAGAAACACTTGCTCCATTACTTTTTCCAATCCAATAGGTTTGGGCATCTTTGATCGGTGTTGGCCAATCGATTTTTTCCATATCCTTCAAAAGACGATCGGCATAGGCTGTGATTCGCATCATCCATTGCGTCATCTTTTTTCGAATTACTGGAAAACCGCCTCGTTCTGAAACACCGTTGACCACTTCATCATTCGCCAAAACAGTTCCCAAACCAGGACACCAATTAACTTCAGCTTCTGCTAGAAAAGTCAATCGATAGTTTAATAAAATTTCTTGTTGTTGTTTTTCGGAATACGAATTCCATTTTTCCGCCGAAAAATTCGGGATATCATCATCGCAAACTACGTTTAGATTTGAATTCCCTTGTTTTTCGAAAATAGAAATCAAATTCTCAATGGGTAAAGCTTTATCAGCATCGTTGTCGTAAAACGAATTAAATAGCTGAATGAAAATCCACTGCGTCCATTTGTAATAAGTGGGATCGGACGTTCTGACTTCTCTGTCCCAATCGTAGCCCAAACCAATTTTCTTCAATTGTTTTTCATATCCTTCGATATGATTTCCTTGTTTATCCACACCGCCTTCAATATTCACTTGTGTAGTGACAGCTGGATGTTGACCGGTTTGAATCGCATATTGTTCAGCAGGCAAACCAAACGAGTCGTAACCCATGGGATGCAACACATTGAAACCTTTCAGTTTTTTATACCGTGCAAAAATATCGGAAGCAATATATCCGAGTGGATGCCCCACGTGCAATCCTGCTCCGGATGGATAAGGAAACATATCCAAAACATAGTATTTGGGCTTTGGGGAATTGTTGTTTGCTTTGAACGTTTTGTTGTCTGACCAATATTTCTGCCATCTGGCTTCAATCTCTTTATGATGGTATTGCATGCTTTTAATTTTGAGTCTGCAAATTTAGTGAATCCAATTAGAATTGATTCTTTATCTTGAGGTTAATCGAGATCGTTTTAGGGATTCAATAGGTTCACGTTCAATTTCAAGGTAGAATGAACCTAGATTTTGTTACTTTTGCAAAGCAATTCTGTCAAAAGAAGAAAAAAATTGAGCGATAAAAGATTTATACTAAAAAGGAAAAGTAACCAATGGAAAGTATTTTACTGGCTAACGGTCGGGGCTATTTTTATTTCTTTGATATTTATGGTTCGGTTTGTATTAAATTCCTCTAAAATTTTTGTGAATAAAACGACGGTAATTCATCCGTATTATATTGATTGGTCATTGGAAAGAGATGGTTCTTTACGAATCAACGAACCGTTTTATTTAAAAACAGAAGCTCCATTCATGAAAGAAGATTTAGAGAAACTCGCACTTGACTCAGTGATCTACACTTCTTTAATCTTAAATTCGAAGACAGGAAACACGCTTAGAGACTTGCCTCATCCCTATCTCGTTTGGAAAAATGAAAACAGTGATACTATTCATGTATTGAAAAATAGTATAGTCTTGAACTTTTCTTTGGTTGAATAATTCAATTTATTTTCCAAATATTTCTTTCTGAACTGATTTTGTCAAGGATTTCACAACCAATTCGAAGGAATGATTGATTAACTCGACCAACAAAGCATCGGATAAACTTCCCTGAAAATCTACGGTGTTCCAATGTTTTTTACTCATGTGGTAACCGGGTTGAATTTCGGAATACCTTGCTCTAAGTTTTTCCGCATACTCGGGATCACACTTTAAATTGACTTTAAAATCAGATCCGTCCAAAGAAGTCAATGCAAATATTTTTCCGCCTACTTTAAATGTTAAAACATCTTCACCAAATGGGAAACCTTCTGTTACAACAGGTTTACTGATACAAAAAGCTCTGAATTCTTCTATATTCATCCTGAAAACCCATTGATTTCTCATTGCAATTCTCACAATTTAAAACTTTTTTTTGAAATAGTGTAACATTTTGGTCATTAGTTACGTATATGTAGTAGCAAGCAAAATCACACAATAACATTTAAAGATAAATATACAGAATGAGACAACTGAAAATTACCAAGCAGGTAACCAATCGGGAAACTGCTTCATTAGACAAATACTTACAAGAAATTGGAAAAGTTGATTTAATCACGGCGGATGAGGAAGTAGAGTTGGCTCAACGAATCAAAACGGGGGATAGAATAGCTTTAGAGAAATTAACCAAAGCAAATTTACGTTTCGTAGTTTCTGTGGCTAAACAATACCAAAATCAAGGTTTGAGTTTACCTGACTTAATTAACGAAGGAAACTTAGGATTGATCAAAGCTGCACAGCGTTTCGATGAAACACGAGGATTTAAATTTATTTCGTATGCAGTTTGGTGGATTCGTCAGTCGATTTTACAAGCTTTGGCGGAACAATCGCGTATCGTTCGTTTGCCTTTGAATAAAATTGGTTCGATTAATAAAATCAACAAAGCCTACGCAACTTTAGAGCAAGAACACGAACGTGCGCCCTCAGCAGAAGAAATTTCTGAACTTTTGGATATGTCTGAAAGTGATGTAAAAGAATCTATGAAGAATTCAGGACGTCATGTTTCCATGGATGCTCCACTTGTTGAAGGGGAAGATTCGAATTTGTACGACGTTTTGAACACTGGTGAATCACCAAGTCCCGATGTGGAATTGATGAATGAATCACTTCGAATTGAAATCGAGCGTTCATTGCAAACTTTGACGCCAAGAGAAGCGGATTTAATTCGTTTGTATTTTGGCTTGAATGGATCCCACCCAATGACTTTGGAAGAAATCGGTGAGACTTTTGACTTGACGCGTGAAAGAGTTCGTCAGATTAAAGAAAAAGCCATTCGCAGATTGAAACATACATCGAGAAGTAAGATTCTGAAAACCTACATAGGTCGATAAATCAAACACACACTTTCTTAATTGAAATGTGTACTCGATTTGATTAATACAGAACTCCTGCCAATCGGCGGGAGTTTTTTTATGCAAATAAACTGTCCATCACTTCTTTCCAACCCGACCAACTTTCATGAAAATTGGAATTATGGAAAAGTACAATCATCTTTCCATCGACTTTTTGAATACTCGACTTCAATCGTTTTAATTCTTGAATCGATTCTTCTTTCGATAATTTCATGTAATTCCGCATGGCAACATCCATGGCACAAAAAGGATGAATTTCTAAGTCCGTTTTTTCTTCCTTTTCCAAATCATACCAAAAGAAAGACGAACAGGTGCCCGCTCTGAAACCCGTTTCGTCGGCATACGCCATGGTATAATCTTCTTTGATTCCGTTGGAAAGTAAATTCCGATAGGTTTCGGGGAATTTTAATTTTATATAATGTTGACGCGATTTCAGAATGGGTTTTCCAAGAATGTTTTTCAATCTTTTTATTTCAACACTTAGTTTTTTTGGATGAAGGTTGGAAGCATACGATGGATGAATTCCAAAGTCCGACCAAGTTGAAACTTCCCGAATTTTTTTTTGAAATACCTGATTGTCAACAGGATTGTTTTTGTCAAATTGCGCGTAATCCGCCATCAACCAAAAGAAAATCACTTGGTTGATATCCTTCACGTCCAATCGTTCTTTGAAAAAATGATACGTATCAAAAGGATCCTTTTCGTTTTCAGAAATCACAGATTTTCGAATGGTGAATTCTTTGAAGTCAAATTTGATTAAATCCTTAATAAATGCACCTAAAGTTCGCTTCAAACCTTTATTCTTGTATTTCCATGCTTGGTCCACATCACAAGTCAAAATAATTTCAAACTTTCTTTCTTTGAATTTCAAATTCGAATATTTTTCCAACAATTCCGTTTGAAATTGACGAATGAATTCATCTACGAAAGGGGTTTTGTACACTTTATCTTTTCCCGAAAAACGATTGTGATGGTCAGTTTTATGAGGCAAATACTCTTCGTACCGACTTAAAGCATAAAAACATTTCCCGATTTCATTTAACTCATTAAACTGGATTGTATCCGAAATTCCCGATTCAAACATAAAATCGTCTGCTTTCAAAAAAAATTCATATCCAAAAGGTTGGTCAGAGTAATTAATTCTTTGTGCATCAGACGCTTCAAAAAACTGACTGTTCGTTGTGAATTCAAAATTCAATCCTGAAAAGTCTTTGAGTATAAAGTCAAAGATATATTGAATTCTCGTATTTAATTTGGGTGTAAAAATCAATAATTTCTGCATAGGATACACGCTAATTCTAAAAGGAATTTATAGAATTCCTTCATCGGCAAAGCTAAAGTACGATTTTTGAGTTATAATCAAATGATCCACTAAATTTATATCAAGCAATTCCGCACCGTCTTTGATTTTCTGAGTCAACTTCTTATCCGCCAGACTTGGTTCTAAATTTCCAGATGGATGGTTGTGAACCAATATAATCGCGGTCGACATTTCTTCGATGGCATCTTTGAAAATCACTCGTAAATCCACGGGCGTATAATTAATCCCGCCCAGACTGGTTTGTTTCTTTTTGGTAACCGCATTTTGAGCATTTAAAAACAAAACCCAAAATTCTTCCACTTCCAAATCACAAAGTAAGCCATGCATCAAGTTAAAAACATCGTGACTCGTCGTGATTTTCGGTCGTTCGGGTAAGGACTGAGCGGCTCTTCTTCGTCCAATTTCCAAAGCTGTGATGATACTGATTGATTTGGCTTCGCCAATTCCTTTGAATTTACATAAATCAGCAACCGTTAATTTCGCCAAATTATTCCAATTGTTACCTACTGAATCCAAGATTTGTTTTGCTAAATCCACAGCAGAAACTTCTCGGGATCCGCTTCCCATAATGATAGCAAGTAGTTCTGAGTCAGACAAAGTGCGGTACCCCTTCAACATCATTTTCTCACGCGGTCGGTCATCCAGCGCCCAATTTTTGATTGATTTTTGAACATATTTCATAAGGCACTTAGGTTTAAGTTTTTAGACCTTAAAGTTAATCAAAATAAATAGGAAAAAGAAAGAAGGATTAGGTAAACAAATACCATTTTACACCGATTTGAAATTTAAAATCTCGAAACGGAGTAAACGGTGCGCTGTAGTAGTTATTTTTTCCCCAGAAAGTATTGAAATGATCGGCTCTTAAAAAGATATTCATTCGTTGAACTTTCATATTCATAAAGAAATCAAGCATTGGGAAACCACCAATTTTTTGGATGCCATAGTCGGAATGGTTTCGCTGTAACATGAATTCATTGAGAATTGGAAAGAATTCCCGGGATTCAAATTCGGTGAAATAATTCGCATTGAACCCAATTTGAACTTCCGCCTTGTTGTCGAAAACTTTTCCTTGCCAATACAATGAAGCTCTCGCAATTACTTCTGGAAGAGGTAAAAATTCGGCATTCTGAGTTACTTTCTGGTATTCAACCGTTGTTCTCAAATGGAATTTGCGATAGGATAAAAGGTTGTTTGCTTTGATTTGAAAAAGCGAAACATTTCCGTTCAATTGTTGAGGACGAAAGTCAGAACCGACGTATACAAAATTATCAATATTGTAAATTCTTGCTTCGACGTCTGTATTTAATTTATCAAGATCGATTCTTCCAAATAGACTTTGTGTATTGGTATTTTCGAAACTATAATTGTAGTAGTTATAATCCTTGTAAAAACTTTGATTGTAGAATAAATTCAGGGAAGGGAAGGTTGATTCCAATGAAGCTCCTGCAACTATGTGATATCCACCAATAGGTTGAATATCTACTTCTCCATGAATTTGATATTGACTTTTAAATACTTCACCCGATTTGAATTCAGCATTTGCATTTACTTGAATTCGGTCATTCCAATCAAAATAAAGTCGTCCAATTCCACCGATTAAATGATCGTCGATTTGAGCGGGAAGATGGATTAAACCTTGGGAAAATTCCTCACCGGTATAAAGTTTTACATTTTCATACCGAACACCCGCTTCTACCAAGAGATTATTTCCCCACTTGAATTCAATGGTCGATGTATTTTGAAGGGTTTCAAAACTCTTTAGATTTCGACGAGAAAGGTTTGTAAAAACGGGACTAGGAAAATAAACCTCGTCTCTATTCTCACCGTAGAAGTACTTTTGTTTCTCGTAACTAAAAACATTCTTGAATAACAAAGGGGTTCCTGTTTGAATCGAATAGGATTCCTCCTTTCCAAATAGTCGGTACGATGCTCCGAGATGAAAACGTCGGGAATCGTATTCGGTATAAGCAGAATTTAAGTTAACAGCTATATTTTGACGGTTGGTAGTTTGCAACTCTTTGTCATTCACAAATTGGTTCAAATCTTTAATACCTGCATTTTCTTCATTGTCAATATTCTGAGAAGCAAAGTGCGACCAAAATTTAATTCGTTCATTTTTTGATTTGTAATTCACACTTGCAATGAATGCGTTGTTGGCTGCTAAACTATTTAGATAGCGTCCGACCGATCGTAAGCCACGGTAACGAACGGAATAGTTAAATTGGGGGCTTAGGTTGTGCGCGAAGGTTGTGGACAAGTACTGGCCTTCTCTCAGTCCATTCTCGAATACAAACTCGGTCATCGGCGTCTTTACATCGTAATACTTAATATCTTCGGGATAGAGGTAATTAAAAGATTTTCCTTGGGGAAGAAGTTCCAATCGGAATTTACTTTTTTGGAATTCTAAGGGGTTGAAAGTTTGACCGAAATTGGGAAAATACATCTTTCCAAAGACATCTTTTTGGGTAAAATTCTGTGTATAGAGATTTTGAATCGTTAAGGTTGTATCGATTTCCGTAGGATTCAAATCTCCTTCTCTCCAGAATTTATAATCTGAAATCACGGGTCGATGCACTTTGAGCGTATCTGAAGCTACCTGCCGTATGCTAAGTTCTTGCAAAGAGTCTTGGATTGCTTTTGAATCCTCATACGGAGAAATGATTTGCGCGAAGAGATTTCCGACCATCATTATAAAAAGCACAAGGCTCAAAAACTGCTTCATAAATTGGGATTCATTTGTGCAAAGTTAAATAAAAATTCAATGCACAAAAAAAACCCACTCAAAAGAGTGGGTTTCGTAAATATGTTTTAATCCATATGATTAATAATCTGGGGTTTGCGTCATGTTCGAGTTACGAATCAAGTGCGTTTGAGTAACAGGGAATTGCCATTCTCTAGCACCTGGTGCTAAGGTCAATTTCAATGGAGTTGTTCCTGAACCATCTGCCAATTGTCCATTTCCTGAACGAACAACACCTTGTGTATGATGACTAGGAATACCTGCTACGTTTTGTAAACGTTTCAGGGTATACCAACGGTCACCTTCGAAACACAATTCTTTTCTTCTTTCCAATTGGATAGCATCAAACAAAGCATCTCCTGTTTCACCACCTGCATAGGTTGAATAACGAGCATCTCTTAAGATGTTAAGCGTTGTCAAAGCAGCAGATTGTGGTGTGTTTGGATCCAAATACTGAGCTTCAGCAAGATTCAAAATAACTTCTTCTACTCTTAAGTAACGTCCGTTATGAATTCCAAAGCTAATAGCACTTTGCATGTATCTGTTTACAGTGTACATGTTAATTGCTGTATTCAATCGAACAGAAGCTTCTAAACGCTCTTTTTCAGTTACTCCATCAAACAATTCAAAGAAAGCTTTGTCCACTGCATATTCCACGACCATAGTTGGTCCTGTACCTTGACTATAGTTGATTCCAATTGCAACGTTACTTGCACTTGCCAATACCTCAAATAAAACACCGTCATCTGCATTGGATCTCCATAAGTTTTTAAGATTTGCTTTTGGAGCTGGAGCTACAGCAGCAACAACTGGAGTTGCGTATTGAATCACTTTGTCATATTGACCGTTGAATAAATAAACACGACTCATCAATCCTTTCATTGAGTTTTGATTCAATCTGAATTTACTTTCAGCTGAGGCAGGGATGTTTGGAAGAGCCTCTTCCAAGTCTGCGATAATCTTTGTGTAAACATCAGCAACAGAGGCTTCACGAGCCGGCTCCAAATATGGATCATACTCAGTTACGTAAGGAATACCCACAAAAGAATTTGCATCTGCAGATTGAGTAGGTATTTTCACATAATTTTTAGCTACTTCAAAGTGAGCAAATCCTCTCAAAGCTAACGCTTCAGCTCTAATTCGTGCCTTATCTGGAAAATCTGCATCATCAATATTATCAATATTAGCTAAAATCGAGTTCGCTCTTGTTATCATTTGGTAAGCTCCTGAATAAATTCCAGTTGGCGCACCATATCCTGAGTCATATTGCCAGTTGTAACCAAAAACCAAAGTTCCTCTCCCTGATGGGTTCGTAATTACGTTGTCCGCTAGAATATCACCTACTCCTACAATTCCAGCATAGTCTGTATAGAACCCGCTCGAAAAGAAAGACATATAAACACCTCTAATAGCTGATTCAAATTCAGCAGGAGATTGAAAGTAATACTCATAAATTGCATCCCCTGGAGGCAATTGTTCTAGATCTTCATCTTCACAACTTATAAAAGTTATAGCCAATGATGTTACGAATAAATATTTAAAAAATTTCTTCATCTTTATTTCAATTAAAATGTTAGGTTAACACCGAAAGTGAAAACTCTTGATAATGGGTATGACCAAGCTGTAAATGCACCTGATACATAACCAGCACTATTCACTCCACTACTTTCACTTGAACCAGTACCAATAACTGGGTTACCTTTATAGTCTGTCCAAATCGCTAAGTTCTGAACTTGAGTGAAAACTCTAAATCCTTTGATAGGTAAACGCTCAAACAATTGTTTGTTGAATGAATAACCTAATTCTAAACTTCTGAATAAAATATAATCACTCTTCTGTAAGAACAAGTCACTGTATCTCAACCCTTCAGCAGAAGGCGCTTGCCATACGTTAGTGTCTCCTGGATTTTGCCAGTAGTTAACTGCGTCAACATTGAAGTTTCCATTCATAGATGCTGGTGCTAAATTCATTAAGTCGAAATATGTGTTGTTATACATATAGGCTCCTGATGAATAGTTAAAATCAGCTCTAATGTTGAATCCTTTGTAATCAGCAGATAAACCGAATCCTCCAAATAATGTTGGAAGTGGGGATTTATCTAAAAGAACAGCATCTTCCGCTCTATAAACATTGGTAACATTCCCATCAATATCTAAGTACAAAGCTTCACCTGTAGCAGAATCAACTCCATGGTAACGTACCATATAGAAAGAATATGGAGTTTCACCTACTCTATGGATCATTGATTCAAAAGTTCCACCTGGGAAAATTTCTGTGTCTTCTCCACTTAATGCATTGATTTTGTAATCAATATTGGTTACGTTTCCGTAAATAGAAACATTCAAACCTTTCTGACTTCTAACCAAATCGTAGTTCAACGATAACTCAATTCCTTGATTTTGTAATTCACCTGAATTAATAGTTACGTTTGGAGAACCAACTTCTGGAGCTAGATAATCTGTAAATAAGAAATCTGTTCTCAAGTCATTAAAGAAAGCAAAACTACCGGTTAATCTTTTCTTGAAGAATCCGAAGTCCAAACCTAAATTTAGTTTTCTGTTTTTCTCCCATGTAGCTTGTCTGTCTGGAACAGTAGTACTAACATAAGAATAAGGATTACCTAAATGGTTACCTTGAATAATTTTCAAAATGTTAGAGTATCTACTTAAACCTCCATCATCTCCTCCTTCACCATACGATGCAGAAAGTCTGAAAGTGTCAATCCAAGGTTGAGAGCTGATAAAGTTTTCTTTAGCAACATCCCATGCCAAAGCAGCACCCCAGAAAGTTCCATACATGTTATCTAAACCTGCCAATGAACTTCCATCTCTACGGATGTAACCATCAACAAAGTATTTTTTACCGAAGTCATAGTTTGCAATACCTAAGTATCCAAATCTTGAAATTTCCCAACGATTTGTATAGGTATCATCTGGCAATACAGTTCCTAAGATTTGTACATCTTGGATGTTGTTTGGATATCCACGAGATTCAATCATACTATAGTAGTTACTCTCGTTAATATATTCAGAAGCCGCAGTTGCTTTCAAAGAGTGTTGACCCCATGAATTTACATACGAAACTTCATTTCTCCAGTTGTAATCCAATCTGTCAGAACTAGAGTCCCATTTCCAACCATCGTAACCTAAAAGTCCTGCTAAAATAGCACGAGGCTGTCCGAATGATTCATTTTGCGTTCTGTCATAAGTACCACCAAAAGTAGTACGTGCAGTTACATTCTTAAATAACTCCAATGCCATAAATCCAGATCCAAATAATCTAAAGTTTCTGTTTTCAGTATTGGTATATTTCATTTCATCCAAAGCTGCGTAACTTGTACTGTTAACTGCTGTATTGTATTTAGGATCACCATAAGCATCCAAAACAGGATTTCCATCAGCATCCATCACATAAACCGTAGAATACGGTCTGTTATTCAAAATACTATAGAATGGACTCTGCGCATTGTAACGGTCACGTGGGTTATCACGTGTTGTATAAGATCCTGAAATATTCAAACCGTAGTTAAATTTATCATTTACTGCAACATTGGTGTTGAAGTTAGAAGTGATTCTTTCAAATCCTTTATAATGAATAATATTTCCTGCGTTACTATCATAACCCACTGAGAAGTTCGATGCTGCATTTTCACCTCCGGTTGTAATCGATAAATAATGCGAAACTAAATATCCACCTTTTGTAAATTCATCTTCCCAATTTGTATCCACCTTGCTCATTTCAGCAATTTGCTCTGGAGTTCTTACAATTCCTAAACCATTGATTGGATTTCCATTGTGATCAACAAAGTTTGCCAATTGATTTTCAAAATTTAACAATTGAGATGAATTCATCACTTTAAAGTTTGGCAATTTCATTAACTCAGAATAACCAATACTGGTTTTATAGTTAATAACTGACTGTCCTTTTCTTGCTGATTTTGTTTTAATCACAACAACCCCGTTTGCACCACGAGAACCGAATACTGCTAATTTTGCAGCTTCCTTCAATACTTCGATTGATTCAATATCATTCGGGTTAATTGAGTTAACGTCATCCCAGCTCAAATAAGAACCGTTTACAACATACAATGGTGACTTAACACCTCCACCAAGACCTAAAGCCCCACGCACAATCACGTTAGCCATCCCTCCAGGAGCACCTCCTTGTTGACCAACTGAGTTAAGACCTGCAACCTTACCCGCCAACATCTGGTCAACTGACATAGATGGTGTAAGCGATTCAATTGCTTTTTGGTCAATAATAGTAACTCCTGAAACTGAGTTTGAAGTTGGATCAAATACACTACCTGTTACGGTAATAACGTCTAATTCAACTGCTGCGCCTCCAAATTTTAGAGCGCCCATATTCAGTTTTGTTACCTTGAAATCTTGGGCCGTATTCATAGCGTCTGTAACTACAATTACGTCTCCAACATTTGCGTCAATAGTAAATCTACCATTATCATCTGTGTAGGTAGATTCATTTCCTCCTCTCACCGTTACTTCAGCATCAGCTAATGGACCAAAATCGTCCGAAACCGTACCAGTAACCTGAGCAAAAATTGCCTGCCCAACAAAGAGCAGGAAAAGTGCACTTAAAAATGCAAATTTTGTCCTCATACTTATTTTTTTATAACATTATCCTTGCAAAAGTGTAACATTTTATTAAGAATTCCAAATTTATTTAAATTTTAACTTGCTTTAAAATAAGAGCAAATGCGAGCTTAGAGCAATTCTAAACAAAAAAAAGACCAATCTTCCCGAAGATTGGTCTTTTGTAATATTAACATCTTGTTTTATTTTAGTTTCTTTCGAACTTCAACCGTTTCATACGCTTCAATAATGTCACCTACTTGAATATCGTTGTAATTCTTTAAATTCAACCCACATTCGTAGCCTTTGGTTACTTCTCGAACGTCGTCTTTGAATCGTTTCAAACTTGCAAGTTCACCATCGTGAATTACTACACCGTCACGAATTAATCGAACTTTAGAGTTTCGGGTAACTTTCCCATCCAACACCATACAGCCCGCAATTGTTCCCACTTTTGAAACTTTGAAGGTTTCTCGCACTTCGATATTTCCAGTCACTTGTTCCTTCAATTCCGGTGACAACATTCCTTCCATCGCTTCTTTTACATCATTAATGGCGTCATAAATAATCGAATAATTTCTAATTTCAATTTCCTCACGATCGGCCACTTCTTTGGCAGAAGCTCCCGGTCGAACGTTAAATCCAATTACAATCGCATCCGATGCACTTGCTAACAATACGTCAGATTCGGTAATTTGCCCCACTCCTTTGTGAAGTATATTAATATGAATCTCTTCGGTCGATAATTTTTGTAGGGAATCCGTCAATGCTTCAACCGATCCATCCACGTCTCCTTTCAAGATTATATTTAATTCCTTAAAGTCACCCAATGCAATTCGACGACCTATTTCGTCCAAAGTAATGTGTTTCTGGGTACGAATGGTTTGCTCTCTTTGAAGTTGCTCTCTCTTATTCGCCACTTGTTTGGCTTCATGCTCATCTTCAAATACACGGAATTTATCTCCAGCAGTGGGCGCTCCATTTAATCCCAGAACGGTTACCGGTGAAGAAGGTCCTGCTTCTTCTACACGTCTACCTCTTTCATCTAACAAAGCACGTACATTACCATGGTTGCTTCCTGCAACCACGTAATCACCTACGCGAAGTGTTCCGGCCTGAACCAATACGGTAGAAACATATCCTCGACCTTTGTCTAGAGAAGCTTCTACTACGGTTCCTGTTCCCAAACGTTTTGGATTGGCTTTCAATTCTAAAACTTCAGCTTCCAATAATACTTTTTCAAGTAATTCAGCAACATTCAAACCTTGTTTGGCTGAAATGTCTTGCGATTGTATCGATCCTCCCCAATCTTCAACCAATAAATTCATGGTTGCCAGTTGTTCTTTTACCTTTTCTGGATTGGATGTAGGTTTATCAATTTTATTAATTGCGAAAATAATCGGCACTTCGGCTGCTTGCGCGTGACTGATTGCTTCTCTTGTTTGAGGCATCACTTGGTCATCCGCTGCAATTACAATAATCGCAATGTCAGTTACCTGAGCTCCCCTGGCACGCATCGCTGTAAAAGCTTCGTGACCCGGCGTATCTAAAAAGGTAATTCTTTGCCCGTTTTCTAGTTTGACATTGTATGCACCAATATGCTGGGTAATCCCTCCCGATTCACCGGCGATCACATTGGCTTTACGTATATAGTCCAAAAGGGAAGTTTTACCGTGATCCACATGCCCCATAACGGTAACAATAGGCGCTCGGCTAACTAAATCTTCCGGATTATCTTCAATTTCTTCTTCAATATCTAATTCCTCTTCCGCATTGCTAAAGACAACTTCAAATCCAAAGTCATCGGCTACCAATTGAATGGTATCTGCTTCCAATCGTTGGTTCATGGTTACCATGATTCCTAACGACATACAAGCTGAAATAACATCGGTTACGGCAACATCCATTAAACTAGCCAATTCATTTACAGTTACGAATTCGTTTACTGTTAATGACTTATCTGTTTCTTGCGCTTCCATTTCCTGCGCTTCGTACTCACGTCTTTCTTTCCGTTTGTCTCTTCTGTGCTTGGCCGATCGGGATTTAACTCCTTTGTTGGTTAACTTTTCAAGCGTTTCCTTGATCTGTTTTGAAACTTGTTCTTCGGTTAACTCTGTCGTTTGTTTTCTCACCACAGGGCCACGTCTATTACCACCCGCGGCACGAGGTTGAATTGGACGTCCAACCCCTCCACCTCCAGCTTGAGATGGTTTTGCCGGATCCAATTTCACATCTTTACGGATTCTCTTTCTTTTCTTTTTCTTTTCTTTTTCCTGCTTTTGTTTCTCTTTTCGGTCTTCTGCTAATTTTTTGTCTTTATCAAATTCTGACAAGTCAAGCTTTTTACCTGTAAAGTTAGGTCCATCCAATTTCTGATAAACCGTTTCTATTTTCACAGGCTCTTCCGACTCGGGAGTTGCAGGTGCTTCTTCTTTCTTGGCCGCAGCTTTTGGTTGTTCCGCTTTAACCGCTGGCTTTTCAACTTTGCTCTCTGCCTTTACCTCTGGTTTGGCCTCTGTTTTCACTTCGGACTTTTCAGTGGGTTTTTCTTCTTTTTTAACCTCCGCTTTTACTTCGGGCTTATCTTCTGTCTTCGCTTTGGGTTTTTCCTCTGCTTTTACTTCCGGTTTTTCCTCGGCTTTCACTTCAGGCTTTTCTTCCACTTTGGTTTCCTTTGCAGGTTCCTCTTTCTTGGCTTGCGGCTTATTTAGTTTATCCAAATCAATTTTCCCAACCATTGTAGGGCCTTCCAATTCAACACGCGTTGTAAACGGCGCCGCTGGTTTAGCTTCTACTTCTTTGACCTCTGGTTTGGTTTCAGCAACAGGCTTAACTTCAGGGGCAGCTTTCACTTCCTCTTTGGGTTCAACCTCTACTTCCTCACTCCTAGGAGCCTCCGGTTTTCTTTCGGGTATTTTATTAATTATTACCTCTTCAGAAGCTGCCTTTTGGTCTGCGTCTGATTGGAATTCTTTCGTTAAAATAGAATAGGTATTTTTATCGATTTTTGTGTTGGGTGAACGTTCAATTTGAATGTCTTTTCCACTCAAAAAATCGACAGCTCGATCCATCGAGATGTTCAATTCCTTTAATACTTTATTTAATCTTATCGTTTCCGACATATATTGATTTGGATTTTTCAGTTTGCAAATGTACTAATTCTAAACTTAGTACACTTTATATTATTTCAAAGTTCTCAATCCTCCATTTCTTCGTTGAGGATTCTAATTACGTCAAGAACTGTTTCTTCTTCTAAATCAGTTCGGGATATAAGGTCTGCAAGATCCTGCTCCAAGATGCTACGAGCCGTATCTAGTCCGATTTTACGGAAGGTTTCAATTACCCATGGAGCGATTTCATCTGCGAATTCGGACAGTTCAACGTCTTCATCTTGAGGAATATCTCTAAACACATCAATTTCCATTCCTAACAGTTTTCCTGCCAAACGAACATTATGTCCTCCTTTTCCAATTGCTTTTGAAACTTCTTCGGGTTTTACATATACTGCAATCTTTCCATTTTCCTCATCGATTTCCATTCGGGTTATCTTTGCGGGACTTAATGTTCGGGCTACATATAGGTGTAAATTATTGGTGTAATTAATTACATCAATATTTTCATTTCTCAATTCACGAACGATGGAATGAATTCTTGAACCTTTCATACCTACGCACGCTCCCACGGGATCGATTCGGTCATCATAGGATTCTACGGCTACTTTTGCTTTTTCACCTGGAATTCGCACCACTCCTTTGATGGTAATGATTCCATCGAAAATTTCCGGAATTTCTTGTTCAAATAATTTTTCCAAAAATTTAGGGGAAGATCTCGACAACATAATCTGTGGTTTGATTCCCTTTAATTTTACTTCCTCAACTACCGCACGAACCGATTCTCCTTTACGGAAGAAGTCCGAGGGAATTTGATTTTCTCTTGGCAAGATCATCTCATTCTGATCATCATCCATTATAATGATGTGTTTCTGACGTATGTGGTGAACTTCACCTGTAACGATTTCGCCTTCCATCTCTCTGAAACGTTCGTACAGATTTGCGTTGTCATGCTCCATTACCTTCGCCACCAAATTCTGACGTAAAGCTAAAATAGCTCTTCGTCCCAAATCAGCAACTGAAACGGACTCAGAAACTTCTTCACCAATTTCAAAATCGGGTTCAATTTTTCGAGCTACCGATAATTCAATTTCTGCACTATCATCCTCTGCCATTCCATCAGCTACCACAATTCGGTTATGCCAAATCTCAAGGTCTCCCTTGTCTGGATTCACAATGATGTTAAAATTGTCATCCGATCCGTATTTCTTTCTTAAAACTCCCTGAAGTGATTCTTCCAAAATCGCCATCAAAGTAATTCTATCTATATTTTTCTCGTCTTTAAAATCAATAAATGATTCTATCAATGCTATATTGTCCATATTCCCTTCTATTTTTAAAAGATAACTTTGACTATTGCCTTTTTTATTTCTTTGTATTCAATTTTTTCTTCTTTCTCAACGGTATGCTTCCCTTTTCCTACTGGCTTCGGTTCGCGCACACTCCACTTTAAAACGATGGATTCTTCATCTGCTGAAACCAATTCGCCTTCTAAATCCTTTCCACCTTCTATTTTTGTAACTTTTAAACTGCGACCGATATTCTTCTTATATTGTCTTGGTAAAACCAAATGATTTCCTACGCCCGCTGTGGCTACATTCAATGAAAAGTCATACTCTTCTCGATCCAAATTATGTTCAATATGGCGGCTGATTCGCACGATTTCATCAATCGTTACTCCCTCATCGCCATCGACCAAAACTTCAATCGCATTATCGGCCGAGATTTTCCACTCCACCAAAAACAACGAAGGATTTTCCAAAATCGCTTCGTCTATTCGTTGTTTTACTTCTTCCTGATTCATGTTGAACAAAAAAGAGAGCTTATGGCTCTCTTTCATACATTTTCTCCTTAAATTCGATGCAAATATAAAACAAATATTTGAAATGATGAACTTTACATCGAAATATTTAACAAGAAAAGGTTGGCTAAAGATTGATGGAAATGAGTCAACTATTACCTCTATTGCTTTCTGTATAAGCGAACCTGAAGTTTCTGACAGTCTTCCTAAGCTCTATTCAGTATTAAATAAACAACTTGACGATTACTTCCTTCATCGAAAATGGACCTTTACTATTGATCTTCATCCGCAAGGAACCGATTTTCAAAAACAAGTATGGATGGAATTACAGAAAATACCGTTTGGAAAAACGGTTTCATACCAAGAAATAGCCAATCGATTGGGAAACCCCCAAGTTATTCGGGCTGCTGCTTCTGCCAATGGAAAAAATCCAATTGCTATTCTTATTCCTTGTCATCGTGTTATCGGGAAAAATGGAAGTTTGACAGGTTACGCAGGCGGATTGGAGCGAAAAAAATTCTTATTGGAATTGGAAAGTGGCGCAACCTCTTTGGAATTGTTTTAATTTAATACATCATAAAATAAGTAAACCGCAAACATGCTCAAACTAAGCAATAAACCATAACTACTGGTCAATGCATATCCAACTACGGAGCCCAATGCAGCTGTTAAGGCGCGTTTATGATTTTTGGTATCGTAGATTAACTCTCCAATCAAGGCGCCTAAAAAAGGACTGATGATGATGGATACAAAGCCAAACGGCGCAAAAATAATTCCAATAATTAATCCCAAAATCATTCCTACGATGCCGTATTTACTTCCTCCCATCTTTTTGGTGGCGACAATGGGAATGAGATAATCCAGAAGAACTCCGAGGAGGGTCAAGCCACCAAAAATCACGATAAGCCACCAATTCAAATCCGAAAACTGTAGAAATTTAGCGGTGATTAAAGCGCCAAAAGTAATCGGAGCACCCGGTAATACGGGTAAAATCGCACCCAAAACTCCAACAAACATAACAACTAAAAATAGCACTTGAATTACCGATTCATCCATAAAGTAAATATACGTTTCTTTTTAAATGTAGAAACAATCCGCATCAGTTTAACTAACTTTGCACAAAAATAAATTCAGTGCTCGAAACACCCACTCAAATATATACCAACAAGTATCTTGCTGACTTTGCTAAAATAGTCAGGAAGCAGATTAAAGAAGTTTTTGGGGATTTGATAAACAAAGCTTTTTTACCCACGATTGAAGTTTTAACGTGGGTTTTGCTCTTGGTTTTATTTGACTTTATTCTTCAAAAAGTTTTTGGGAGAATATTTGGTTTGATGGCTAAATACTCTCGAATTAATTGGGTGAAAGAGTTTTATGCGCACAAGGTTTTCAGAACTTTGATTCACTTTTTTAGTGTGTACATTTTAAGTTCAGTTAATCCGTATGTATTTCAAAGATACCATGGAATCGATAAATTCACCGATCGTTTTATTGATTTGCTAATTATCATATTAATCATTCTCTTTATTTTCAGAGTGATTGACGCTATCATTTCAATCAATGACAACAACGACAGCCACACCAAAGTAGGTGTACGAACATTTGGACAGCTGATCAAGATATTTGTTGCCTTCTTTGGGTTTTTAACCTTTATTGCAACCTTAATCGATGTTCCTCTTTCGCAAATATTCACAGTTTTAGGAGCTTTAACAGCGGTAGTTTTATTGATTTTCCGGGATTCAATATTGGGTTTCATTTCCGGTTTACAAATCGCTACGTCGAAAACCATTAAAATTGGAGATTGGATATCAGCATCCAAATACAATGTGGAAGGAATTGTAAAAGAAATTAACTTAACGGTAACTAAAATTGAAAAATTCGACAAATCCGTTTCTACGATCCCAACCTATGATTTGATTGCTTCGGAAATCACCAATCATTCCTGGATGGAGCAAACCGGAACGCGAATGATTCAACGACCCATTGTATTTAATGTGAACTCCTTTCGATTTTGTGACAACGAAATGTTGGCTAAATTTGAAGAATTTGACTTACTTTCCGATTATATTAAAGGCAAAAAGAAGGAAATAGCGGAAGCCAATGCGCATTTAAAAAACCGAAATCAAATCATCAACGGAAGACAATTGACGAATATTGGTATGTTTCGAGTCTATGCCTTAAAGTATTTACAGAGTCGAAAAGACATTTCCCAGGACGATTATTTAGTCGTGCGTCAATTGGAATTGACTACGCAAGGAATGCCTTTGGAAGTATATTGCTACACCAAAGATTCCGAATTTTTAATGTATGAACAAATTCAAGCCGATATCTTTGACCACCTAATTACAGCGAGCAAAGAGTTTGGATTGGAAGTTTCTCAACCTTTTTAACATCCCACAATTATGACAAAACTAAGTGTAAATATCAATAAAATCGCTACCCTACGAAATGCACGTGGTGGAAATATGCCGAATGTAGTAGAAGCTGCAATCAAAGCAGAACTATTTGGCGCACAAGGAATTACCATTCATCCACGACCAGACGAGCGACATATTCGGTACCAAGATGCCTACGATTTAAAGGAAGTCGTTACGACGGAGTTCAACATCGAAGGAAATCCAGTAGAGAGTTTCATGAATTTGGTTTTGGAATTAAAGCCCGAACAAGTGACTTTGGTTCCCGATGCAGAAGACGCAATCACTTCCAATGCTGGATGGGATACGATCAAACACCAAGATTATCTGACAGATGTGATTTCAGAATTTAAACGAAATGGAATTCGAACCTCTATTTTCTTGGATCCGAATCCCAATTTAGTCGAATCTGCAGCTGCAACAGGAACTGATCGAATTGAATTGTATACTGAAAGTTTTGCGGTGGAATATGCCAAAGGAAATCTCAATGGAATTGAAGCTTACAAAGAATGTGCTCGATTGGCATTGGAAGCGGGTTTGAAGTTAAATGCGGGCCACGATTTGAGTTTGGATAATTTGCAGTACTTTATAGAACAAATCCCAGAAATTGACGAAGTTTCAATCGGTCATGCGTTGATTTCAGAATCGATTTATATGGGACTTGAAAATACAATTCAAGCGTATTTAAAACGTATTGAATTAGCAAATAGAAAATAAAATTCACATTTAAAATCTATCTCTTATGAGCACAATCCTACATAGTAAAATCACCGGCGATCACGCGCAACATCTTTTGATATTTCATGGACTTTTTGGCCAATCTGATAATTTTGGTACACTTGCCCGAGAATTTGCGGAAAAATATACCGTTCACGCCATCGATTTACGTAATCACGGACGTAGTTTCCATTCAGATGATATGAGTTTTAAAGCGATGACGAACGATATTCTGAATTACATGGATTATCACAATATCAATACCTGTTTTCTTCTGGGACATTCTCTTGGCGGACGGGTAGTCATGGAGTTTTCGTATAAATATCCAGAGCGTTTGGAGAAATTAATTGTAGCAGATATGGCTCCCAAAGCCTATCCACCTCATCATGAAGAACTTTTTGACGCTTTAAACTCCATCGATTTTGATACGATTGAAAAACGTTCAGATGCGGATAAGGTTTTGAAACAATCCATTCCTGAATTCGGAGTTCGTCAATTTCTTCTAAAAAATATGTATATTCAAGACAATGGAAAATATGGTTTTCGTCTCAACTTGAAAGTGTTGACCGAAGATTACAGTGAAATGGTAAGTGAAGATTTAACCGACGGAGTTTTTGAAAAGCCTACTTTGTTTATTCGAGGTGAAAAATCAAATTATATTTTAGATGAAGATTTTGAGTTAATTAAAAAGCATTTCCCATTGGCTGAAATTAAAACTATTCCCAATGCGGGTCATTGGTTGCATGCAGAAAATCCGAAAATGTTTTTTAGCAAAGTAATGGAGTTTTTAGGTTAAGAGTTTTAAAGCTATGAAATGAAACATCCACGATTAGCGCTTCTCATATACTCCCCAATTCTTCACTAAAAGATACAATGTCTTTTCTAATTCTTCATCTGTAACCCATTTGTTTTCTGTGTCATTCAGTCTATACGCTATGATAAGGAACAAATTCGTATTTCTTTTGTAAAACACAAACGTAGGAAGAAAGTTTTTTTGGATGGAATATTCCAAATCTACTGTATGTTCGGACGTTAATGATACTTGAATTTTCTCATCGATTTCATCAAACCGCTGAATTAAAACCGTGTCGGATAATTCTTTTTCAGAAATCGGAGGATGGGTATAATTGTATTTAAAGTCAATTTCATTGGATTGACTGTGATAATCCCAAACTTTTACTCCAAACACATTTTGAGAAAAAGAAGAATTAGATGTAAATTTCTGGGAATCAAACAATTCGTTTAAACTCCTAGTTGAATTCCGGAATTTAATTAGAATGTAATTTGTAATGTCTAGGGTTTCAAAATCATAGGTAACGGTAACAATTTCCTGCACCAACGAATCCTCTTCGAAATGAACCGTTTTCAGAATTTGACTTGCTTTAAATTCAGGAATTGGAACAAGGCCGATTGTTTTTTCCGTTTCCGATGTTCCCCAAACCAAAAAGGCCGATAAAACGAGTGCTAACAAAGCCAACACTACAAAAGTCCTATTCTTGAATAATTTTTTCATTTATTTCTGATTAAAGTTACAAAAATAAGGCATTAGAAGACCAAGTTAGAAAGAAGCATAAAAAAAGCCGGAAATCTTTCGATTCCCGGCTTTAAATTTATTTAGTACAGAATTACATCTGTTGTCTATCTAATTTGTCCATACGGCTGTCTTTGATGTCAGCAGACATCATCATTGAAGGAATCAATTGCTGATTCATTTTCTGTTGTTGACCTTGACTCAATTGTTGGATCAAGAAAGTAGCGTCTTGAACATCTGGTTTTTCACCGATGGTCTTCAAGTTGATTACATACACTCCTGAGTTTCCTTGGATGGCTTTTGAATTCGTTCCTGGCTTCATTCCAAAAGCTGCTCCTGCAACTCTAGGCTCTGCTCCTTTCTCTCCCAATTGCGCTGCAAAGAAAGTAGTGGAAGTCGTTCCTCTTTCTGCTCCAAATTTAGATGCGAAAGTTTCAACCGAAGGATTAGCTCCCAATTCATCATTTACCACCTTCACTAATTTTTCTTGAATCAAAATAGGCTCAACATCTGCGCGAAGCATTTTTGCTGGCGCCAATCCTTTTGGATATTTAGCCGATACAAAAACAATGATTTGATCTTCATTTCCGGTTGAGAAAAGGAAAGTACTTCCTGGTTTGGTGTCTTTACTGAATGCCCATCTCAAAATATCGTTGTCTTTTTCCGTACTAAATCCAGTGGAAGCATCAACCAAAGGTCGTGTTGTATATCGAGTAATATTGTCCGCGGTATTGTAATTGAATCCTTTTTCCTTTGCAAGATTTGCAAATTCATTCAAAGATTTTCCTTGAACTTCTTGTGCAAAGGTTCGCGCATCCGCAAAATTCTTATCAGATGTTGTTTGTGAAGGGTTTACTTCTTTTACAATGTTTGCGAATTGATAGCCTACGGTATTTTTTACACCGTCAATTTTAATCACATGGAATCCAAATTCGGATTCAGCAATTCCAATTTCACCGTTTTTATGGGTATTCAAAAACTGCATATAAGGAGCAACCAATGCTTGCGAATTATGAGCCATGTAACCCAAATTCCCATCTTTCGCTTTGGTTCCTGCATCTTCAGAATATTCACTCACCAAAGTTTTAAAACTATTTGGATTTGCTTTCGCTGCAGCTAGAACTTGATCTGCTAAAGCTTGAGCTTCTTCTCTTGTTCGAGTTATTCCTTGACTTGCTGCCACTTGCGTTCCTTGATATGTAATCAAGATATGGCTTGAATTGATTGAATCTGCAATTTCTTTTGATTTTGAAATTTTCACCAATTGATACGCATCGCCTGTTTTAAAAGGTCCTGCAATCTGACCGACTGAACCTGTCATTAAGAAATCATAATACTCTGCCGGCAATTGTGTTTTGTAAGATTCAATCTCTTTTCGAGTAATGAACTGACTATTAAAAGGTTTTTCTGAATATTTAGTAACATAGGCCGAGTCATCTTTTGCATCTGAAAAAGCAGGAATGGTATCGGTTATATTGTTTACTTCATCGACTGAAATACTCTGTGTCAATAATTTAGACAAACTATTTTTTGCTTTGTTTTCATCTTCCGTTGAAGCTTGGTTAGTAAAATACACATAGCTTAAATCTACCGTCGCATCACTTTCGAAATATTTTGGAAATCTTTTTGCGTATTCCGTAATTTCACTATCTGTAACTTCTACTTTGTATTTTTTCTTTAGATCTTCGTACGAAACATATCCGTAGTCAAAACTTGCGTTTTGAATATTTGCCGCTTGTTGGAATTGGGCTTCTTTATGGGTCGTAAGTGTCGCCATATTGACCATATCCATGTATTTTTGAGCCAAAATATTGGGTCTGGCATTGTCAAACATCATCAAAAAGTTTTGGTACGCCTGACCGGCACCTTGAACACCTTGCTCCATTTGACTTTTGATTTGACCGACTTGCGTTTTCAGCTCGTCTGCACTTCCCATTCCGTATTGTTGGGCCATAAAGCTCCAAACTTCATTGTCACTCACTTCCAATCCAGCTTTTTCCGCATGGGATTGAATTAGTTTTTGAGAAACCAAAGCATTCCAAACTTGTTGGTTTACCTGCGTTTGTGACATATTTGGATTGTTACCCATGTTGGTTTGGGCATTGATGAATTCCACCAAGGTGATTGATTCGCCGTTGACATTCCCTACTTCGTTTGGGTCTCCAGTAAATAATTGCTTTACAATTGAGTTGTCGCTGAATAAATCTCCGGCGACAAAAGCTAGCATTGCCACTCCGATTACAACGATCAACAAGCCCGTTTGTTTACGAATCTGTCCTAAAATTGCCATGTTCTTGTGTTTTTTTATAGTTGGCGAAATTACAATAATTCTATCAATTTGAAAATCTGAATGAAAGATTTTTCATACTTACTGATATAATAGGTGTATTTCTGACTTATTTAAAGCTTTTCTTCTTCATAAAACTTAACACCCTGATTATTAAATAGGGTATATTCACTTAGGTCATCCTTTGCCTCCAAGCCGTTATTCGCCTGAAGTGAATCACCTGATTTCGAAATAATAAAAACGGTATCGGATGTGAATACCCTTCTTTCTTTTTTATTCCAAAATAATTTTTGTGTTTTTAAGGTATCTCCCTTTTCACTGATGATTTTCACATCGCCTCGACCTTCATACCATTCCTTCAACTCATACATTATCGCCCAATTCGCACGTAAATAACCGGGAGAATCAATGTTATTGGTGTAAAAATTCATTTCCAATCCTTTTGGGAACTGTGTGTAAGCGGAGTCAATAAATGCATATTCTTCGATTAGTGGTGAACGTAAATTAATCTTCACAAACCCTGAATCTTTATAAACAATATGCGCATTAATCAAAGTTCGACTTGGGAAATCTCTCTTTTGTTCGGACGTATCAACATCTTCAATCTGAGTACAACCCAAAATAAATACCAAAAGATAAAACGGCAACATCCTCTTTCTATAAAACAAAGTCCAAATGGAAGATAGACGTGCCATTATCAATTAATTAGTCAATGATTCGTTTTCTAAACCATATATCGTTCAATATGAATCCAACTTTTAAATTGGCGAAGTTTTCTTTGATTGCAGAGTTTTTAGCAGAACCCATACTTCCTAATTCAAGGGAAAGATTCAACATGGAAGCATCTCTGTCTTTTCCAATCGGTAAACCTAAACCTAAAGTAAGTCCGTATTTGTTAATCGTATTATCACCAATTCGCAAAGGGGTTTGTTCAAAATAACCTCCGGCACGATAGGTCACACGGTCAAAATAACTCTTGTAACTGTTGAAGTTTGGAATCCAAAAACCACCTACGGAAGCACGAACACGAGTATCATAAAACGGAGTTTTCTCCCCATTCATTGCGTAATTTCCCCAATCACCCCAATCCAATTGAGCTCCCACCATCCAATGTAAATCCTTACGTAAAGAAGCGCCTATCGCTACTGTTTGCGGGAGTTTCATGTCACCATACGTCTTTTTGTACTGAACGGTATCTATATTTCCCGGAACCATATTGATTAAATTATAGGTCGTGGTCACATCGTCAATTGTTGCATTGATATTTGAACCCAAAGTATACGTGAGTCCAACATCTAATTTCTTTTTATCTGCCAATGTTTTTGTATAATATCCACCCGCTGTAAATTGAAATCCACTTAAATCCGCATTGTATTTATAATCAGTGTTTAATGCCAATCCTTCGGTAAGAATGGTTTGTGTTCTTTCAATATCTCCAAATAAATAGTTAGCACGAAGACCTACAGAAATTTCAGGTGTTACTGTATAAGAACCCATTACATGAAAGGAGTTAATACCTCCATTCCCATCAAATGATTTCACATATCTCACATCTTCATTCTCAGTTAATGTCGCCAACTCATACCCAATGGATGAATACGGCTGAAAACCAAATCCAGCGCTTGCTTTCGGCCCTACTGGAAATGCCAATGACATGGATGAAATAAAAGTGGTGCTTTTCTTTGATTTATTTTGGCCATCGTCGAACTGACTCATATTGGTTGTTGTGCCAAATTCGAAAGATGTTACTCGTAAGTTCTTATTCGTTGCGGGATTAAAAAAGTTACCCGATGCGTAATAAGGGTTTGTGGATAAAACAGTCAAACCACCCATTCCGGCTTGCTCAATATTGCTATCAAATTGCAAGGTTCCTGCACCAAAAGCGGAATAAGAAGAAACGGAAGTAGTTTGTGCACTTAGTCCTGCCGACAAACAAATTAAACCTAAAAAGGTTGAAACGCTTTTTAATTTCATGCGTATTTTTATATTTTCAAGTTGCAAATATGAGGATTAGATTGCTAATTGCAAAAAACCAACCTGCATTTAGCTGTTAATGTCCTATTAAAGTTTCCCGAAAATCAGATAAATCAAGAATTTTCACACAAATCGAAAATAAGTTTTGGCAATTCCAAAATTGTTATATATTTGCAATCCCAAAAGAGAAGGTGCCTTAGCTCAGTTGGTAGAGCAAAGGACTGAAAATCCTTGTGTCCCTGGTTCGATTCCTGGAGGCACCACTTTCTAAAGCCTTGATTACGATTGTATTCAAGGCTTTTTTTATTTCAAAATTTCTTTTTGCTAATTTTTTCTACAACTTCGGAATGGCTTCAATCAATTCTTGCGTATACGTAGTTTTTGGATTGGAATAAATTTCATCTGCATCATCCAATTCCATTTGTTTTCCATTTTGCATCACCAACAATTGATCACTCATGTATTTTACAACCGCTAAATCATGGGAAATAAAAATATACGTCAATCCAAATTCATTTTTTAAATCGTTCAGTAAATTTAAAACTTGGGCCTGAACCGACACATCCAGTGCCGAAACACTTTCATCACAAATAATAAATTTTGGTTCCACCGCTAAAGCTCTGGCAATCCCAATTCGCTGACGTTGTCCGCCCGAAAATTCATGCGGATATTTCGATAAATCCGACGATTGAAGACCTACTTTCACCAACAATTCTCCGGCTTTTTGAATGCGTTCTTTGTGATTTTTTCCCAACGAATGAACCACCATAGGCGAAGTTAAGATTTCAGCGATATTCATTCGCGGATTTAAACTCGAATACGGATCCTGAAATATAATCTGAATTTCTTTTCTTAATTTTCGAACTTCCGTTTTCGAAAAAAGAGTGATGTCTTTTCCATTGTAAAAAATTTCACCTGCCGTAGGTCTTTCTAGTAATAAAACCGTTCGACTCAAGGTCGTTTTTCCACTTCCAGACTCTCCCACCAATCCCATTGTCTCGCCGGGATACACTTTGAAATTCATGTCATCCACCGCTTTCACCGAAACTTCATTCTTTCCAAAAAAAGAAGGTTTCGAATAAAAATATTTCGATAGATTCTTTACTTCCAAAATCGGTTCTTGGGTATAAATTGTTTGATGAAAAGCATTTCTCTCGGTGGAATTGTATATTTCTGCTTGGTAATTTTCATTTTCCAAGTAATCTGAAATCGTGGGCAAATCTTTATATCTCACATCCAAACGCGGTCGACAAGCAATCAAACCTTTGGTGTAATTTTCTTTCGGATGATTAAAAATCTCTTTGGCATTCCCGTGTTCAACCACTTCTCCTTTGTACATCACCACCACTTCATCACAAATTTCTGCAATCACTCCCAAATCATGGGAAATGAAAATACAACTCATATCTCCTTCTTTCTGTAACTTTTTAATCAAGTCCAGAATCGCTCGTTGAACCGTTACGTCCAATGCCGTCGTCGGCTCGTCCGCAATTAAAACTTTCGGATTGCAACTAATCGCCATCGCAATCATTACGCGTTGCCGTTGTCCACCTGACAATTCGTGCGGATAGGCTTTGTAAATTCGTTCGGGATTGGGCAATAAGGTTTTTTCAAACAATTCCAAAACCCTTTTCTTTGCCTCTGCTTTATTTAACTTTAAATGAAGCGAAATCACTTCTTCCACTTGACGACCACACCGAAGACTTGGATTCAAAGAAGTCATCGGTTCTTGGAAAATCATACTGATTTCATTGCCCCGAAAATGGCGATGTTCATCTGTAGATAATTCCAATAAATCAATGGTTTTATCGTTGGTTTCAAAAAGAATTTTACTATCCGACTGAATTTTTGCATTCTTAGTCAAAAGCCCCATTATAGCGAGCGCAGTAACCGATTTTCCACTACCCGATTCACCGACAATTCCAATTATTTTTCCCTTCTCAATCGGAAAGGAAACCTTCTTCAAAATTTCATTTTTCCCAAACGAAAGCGATAGGTTTTTTATGTCAAGAATAGGTGTGTCCAAAGTGATTTAAATTAGATGAAATTAAAACAAAAATAAGCTATTTGTAGTTTAACAAAAAAGACTTATTTTTGCTTTGAGGTTTTTGATTAAATTGGAAGATTTCCTTTCACAATCAAAAGTATTTGTAATTTACAGATTTTCAAACAGTTAAAATGAAATCTGCCTCGTAAATATTTATAAATGGACGCAGACCCCTTACTATCTTTTTTGATCGCTACTGGAAGTAGTGCTTTAATTTCCGAAATTTCTGTTTGGAAATTAATCTTAACCTTTGCTTTGGTTTTATTAAACGCCTTTTTTGTGGCTTCTGAATTTGCAATTGTTAAAATTCGAATGTCTCAGATTGAAATTCGAACCGATTTAAATCCCAATTTAACCAAAACCTCTAAGAATATTGTTACCAATTTGGATGCTTATTTAGCAGCGACTCAATTGGGAATTACTCTGGCATCTCTTGGTTTGGGATGGGTTGGAGAAGGAGCAATTTCACCCATCATCCTGAAAATCTTTGGCTTATTCGGTTTGGAGGGGGCAGAATGGGCAAGTATAGCAAGTACAACCGCACTTTGGGGATCATTTACAGTGATTACTATTTTACACATCGTTTTTGGTGAATTAGCACCTAAATCCATGGCGATTCGTCATCCTGTTAATACCACTTTCGCCATTGCTTGGCCTTTGCGTGTATTCTACAGTATTTTCAGACCACTTATTTGGGCAATGAATGGTTTTGCTAACTTTATTTTGCATTTGATAGGAATTCGACCGATTCACGGATCTGAAATCCATTCGGAAGAAGAGTTGAAAATGATTATTACCGAATCGCAAGAAGGTGGAGCTATTGAAGAAACCGAAAGAGATTTGATTCAGAATGTTTTTGAATTCGACGACCGAAAAGTAAGTAATATTCAAACCCTTCGGAAAAATGTATCTGCAGTGGAAATTCAGACCAGTGTGAAGGATGCAATTGATTACGCGATTAACGAAGGATATTCCCGTTATCCAGTTTATGAAGAAGAATTAGACAATATAAAAGGAATTCTTTATACAAAAGACTTGGTTCGATTGACCTTGGAGTCGCCCGATGAAACCAGTTTTTTGAGTATTTTACGAAAACCTTTGTTTATTTCTGAAAGCTATAAAATCAAGAATCTATTGAAACAATTCCAGAAAAAACGAATCCAAATGGCGGTTGTAACCAATGAAATTGGGGAACTGACGGGAATTGTAAGTATGGAAGATATTTTGGAAGAATTGGTAGGTGAAATTCAAGATGAGTACGACAATGAAGATCCGATTGTAGTTAAAATAGAAGATGGAATTTATTCTGTGTACGCACACAGTAGCCTTTCTGACATCAACCGACAATTGCCGTATCGATTTGATGAAAGTGATCACTACGATACGCTTTCAGGGCTTTTGGCGGAAACCTTTAATGAAAAAGAGTTAAAAACGGGTGACATATTAGAATTGAAAGATTACAAGGTCAAAGTAATTAAAATGTTCCGAAACTCTGTAGAACGTGTCGAATTAACTTTAAACCACCTTCTTGATCTGGAAGAGGAAGCAAGTGACAATGAATAAAGGAAAAGGAATGGATTTGAGTTAATCATTCAACTTCCAAAAGTTCTTCATTTCTAAATTTCCGAAAGATTTGCGCCACGGTTAAAACGTCTTTTTCACAGTAGATTTTAATTCGTTCTAAGTCGTTGTCTTCGTAATAAACCGAAGCGACTTGTGAACCGTCAATATCATCTTTAGGTGTTGGAACGCCAAATACAGCGGCCAATAAATTCAATGATGTGTAATGTTTGTAATCCCCGAATTTCCAAAGTTCCATCGTGTCCAAATGCGGAATTTCCCATGGTTTTTTTCCTTGCATATTTAATGCGTTTGGCAATTCTAAACCGTTGATTAACATTTTTCTTGCCATATATGGAAAGTCAAATTCCTTTCCATTGTGCGCACAAAGAATGACGCCTGCCGAGAAATATTTAGACTGAAGCATTTCTATAAATCCTTCCAATACTATTTTTTCATCATGACCATAAAAACTAGTCAAGCGAAGTTTGTCTTTGACAATGATTCCACACGATATACAAATAATTTTACCAAATTCAGACAAGATTCCTGCGCGTTGTTGATAAAAATCTTCGGCAGTGTCGGTTTCGGTTAATTGACGTTCGACTTTCTTTAACCATAAATCTTGAAATTCAGGCGTAAGATCACTCCAATTCTGAACCATAGGAACTGTTTCTATGTCCAGAAATAAAACTTTATGGGCGGGAATTTGTTTCAGCATTTTGAGTCTTATTTAAGTTATTGTCTTTCAACATTTTCATAACTTCATCCACGAAATAATAGGTGTCATTGTCCAAAAACCCTTTACCCGTAATCCGTGCGTCCTTTTCATGTCCCAAACGAACAATCACTACATTCTCACTTGGAACCACAATCACTCTTTGTCCCAAATGACCCATCAATCCGTAAAAATTCGGTTGATGTTCATAATCCGTCCAAATCGAATAGCCATATCTCTGATGTTCGCCTTCGTTGAACGCTTTGCTATTGGGCGTAATCATCTTCTTTATAAAAGCAGAATCAAGAATTTTTTTTCCATTCCAATTTCCATTTTGCAATAACAATTGACCCAATTTTCCGAAATCACGCACATTGCTATTCAAACAACAATATGCTTTTTCCATTCCGTCTTTCCGGTCTTTGGACCAATAGGCATCTTCTTCCATCCCCATCGGCTGCCAAAATTCTTCTTGTAAATATTGAGAAATACTAATTCCAACCGCACGTTGTAAAATAATGGCTAAAAGTTGGGTATCGCCCGACAGGTAATTAAAATGCTTTCCTGGTTCACCTACAAAGCTTCGACTCAACATCTGCTTTTCAATATTGTCACCATAATACGCTTTGGCCGTTGGATTTAATGGTAAGTAATAATCTTCTTGCCAATCATAACCTGAAGTCATGGCAGACAAATCGCCCACGGTGCATTTACGCGCCAAAGGATCGTCCTTAAATTCCGTCAAGAAATCCGTAATTGGCTGGTCCATCGATTGGATATAACCTTGTTCAATCGCTTTTCCTAAAAGCATGGTCACCACTGATTTTGCCATCGAAAAAGAATTGGTTAGACTTTTGTTGGAATAACCGTCCCAATAATACTCCCAAAGCGCTTGGCCATCCTTCGCTACAAAAAAACCAATTGATTTATACCGTTCCAATTCGGATTGTAAACTATCGGTCAAAGGAATTTTGTTATATAATTCATGTTCCTGCCAAGGTTGAGGTTTACCGGACAAAACAATGTTGTTATCGAAATCTTTGTAATCATCGATATTCGCAGTTTTATGACCTTTAAAATACGTCAATTGAACGCCACGAATGATGTATTGATTCCCGGTTAAATAAAGTAAACCAATGAGTGCAACAATCAGAATTAAAAAGACTTTTAGGCTTCCAAATAGTATTTTACGCGTTCGATTCATAGGTTTCGATTAAGTATGCAATTTATAAAATTTATACAGCAATCAGAAGTTTTAATTTAATCTTACTCTAAATTCTAAAAAATCAGCCGTATATTTGGGGTAACAACATTATTAATCATTAAAAATATTTAAATCATGGCATTTGAATTACCAAAATTACCGTATGCATTTGATGCATTAGAACCACACATTGATACAAAAACGATGGAAATCCACCATGGAAAACATCATGCAGGATATACAAACAATCTTAATGCTGCAATTGAAGGAACGGATTTAGCGGGACTTTCTATTGAAGAAATACTCAAAAAAGGAATGGACAAACCCGCTGTACGAAATAACGGTGGAGGTTATTACAACCACAATTTATTCTGGGAAGTAATGAGTCCAAACGGAGGCGGAGAACCCAAAGGTGAATTAGGCGAAGCCATCACCAAAACTTTTGGTTCGTTTGAAGCATTCAAAGATACTTTCTCAAAAGCGGCTGCCACTCGTTTTGGATCGGGTTGGGCTTGGTTGGTTGTTAAAGACGGAAAGTTAGAAGTTTGTTCTACTCCAAATCAAGACAACCCTTTGATGCCGGATGTAGGTTGCGAAGGAACGCCTATTTTAGGATTGGACGTTTGGGAGCATGCCTATTATTTGAACTACCAAAACCGTCGTCCTGACTATATCAACGCATTTTTCAATGTGGTGAATTGGGACAAAGTAGCTGAATTGTTTAAAGGATAAGAGTGACTTTTTTTGAATTACAATTCGAAAAAACACAATAAAAAAAAGCAGGAATGAGAGTTCCTGCTTTTTTGTGTTTTAATTTTAAAAGAATTATTTCACTTTAATTTCCCAATAATATCTCTTAATTTCTCTCCTTGAATCAATTCAATAATTACATTCATATCTTCACCAATCAATCGATCATCTTCTAGTTTTGCAACTTTGGTTCGAACCAAAGCGAAAACTTCTTCCAAAATCGGGCTGGATTTCAACGGTCTTCTGAATTCCAATCCTTGGCAAGCATACATCAATTCAATCGCTAATATTTTCTCTAAATTACCCAAAACCTGGTTGAATTTCCTTCCAGAAATACTTCCCATAGAAACGTGGTCTTCTTGGCCCAATGAAGTGGGAATGCTATCTGCCGAAGCAGGGAAACACAAGGTTTTATTTTCAGTCGCCAACGCGGCTCCTGTATATTGTGGAATCATAAATCCAGAATTCAGACCTGAACTTTCGGTCAATAAACGCGGCAAACCATGTTTTCCTTCCAACAACAAATAACTTCTTCGGTCTGAAATATTTCCAATTTCGGATGCAGCTAAAGTTGCATAATCTAAAACCATAGCCAAAGGTTGTCCGTGGAAATTCCCACCACTAATCGCGGTTTCACTATCTAAAACAATGGGATTATCGGTCACGGAATTCAATTCTATTTCAGCCATATCGCGCAAGTGAAGCCATGCATTTCGAGAAGCACCGTGAACTTGAGGCATACAACGTAAAGAATACGGATCTTGAACGCGTGGATGATCCGTATTATCGATAATCTCCGATCCTTCCAGCAATTTCCAAATTCGTGCTGCTACTTTTTGCGTTCCTTCAAACGGACGAACTTCATGCAAGGCTTTCATAAAAGGAGATTTCAATCCCGAATAGGCTTCCAAACTCATCGCTCCTATCACATCGGCCAAATCCAATAAATATCCGAATTTATCCAATCCGACTAAAGCATGCGCCAAAATAAATTGAGTTCCATTGATCAATCCCAAACCTTCTTTGGCAGAAAGAGGAATCGGTTCCAAACCGTGTTTTTTTAAGGCTTCTTGGGTGGTGATTATTTGATATCCATCCCATACTTTTCCTTCGCCAATCAGCGGAAGAAACAAATGAGACAAAGGTGCTAAATCTCCAGATGCACCCACAGATCCTTGTTCAGGAACGACGGGGATTATATCTTTTTCAACCATCAAAAGGATTCGTTCCACAACATCCAATGTCACGCCTGAAAAACCTTTGGCGAGTGCATGTGCTTTTGTAATCAACATCAATTTCGAAATCTCTTTTGAAATTGGATTTCCTACACCTACCGCATGACTGATTAATAAATTCTCTTGTAATTTTCGGGTATCATCGCTTGAAATTCGGGTGTCACAAAGTGGACCGAAACCGGTATTAATTCCATACACCGTTCGTCCGGAATCGATGATGGATTGTACATTTTGAGTGGATTTTTTGATTTGTTGTTTGGCTTGATCGGAAAGTTCTGTTTTCAATTTTCCGTTTAGCACGTGGATAACATCGTCAACAGACCAATGCTCAACTCCATATATCTTTTGATTCATTGTTTCATTCTTTAGCCTTCAAAGATAAGAATTCATCTCTTGTCTTAAAATTCTTTCTTACGAATGAAATCGGATCCAATTCGACTAAAAATAGAAAAATCCGAATTTATTATACGGAATAGTAAGTATGTTATCGACTTATTGAACGCTTTACATCCTTAAATAGAACCATAAACGGCTAAAGTTGATTTATTTTAAGCTTGTCTGATTCGGATTCGTTAAATTTGCAATATAAACTATACGAAACATGTCAAATAAAGAATTATACGATGAAATGGACGATGACCATTTCGGAACGGGTGGCGATACACCGATGAGAAAAGATGCTTTTAATTTAAGCGACGAAGAAAAAATCGAATTGATAAAAGCAGATTTCTCAAAAATCATGACTACGTTAGGTTTGGATTTAACGGATGACAGTTTAAAAGGAACGCCAAAGCGTGTGGCAAAGATGTTTGTAAATGAAATTTTTGGTGGAATGCGACCGGATAAAAAACCCAGAATGTCCACCTTTGAAAATAAATACAAATACAACCAAATGTTGGTAGAAAAGGACATTACCGTTTACTCAACGTGTGAACATCACTTTTTACCGATTGTTGGAAAAGCGCATATTGGTTATATCTCAAACGGAAGAGTCATCGGTTTATCGAAAATGAATCGAATTGTCGATTATTTCGCCAAACGTCCACAAGTCCAAGAGCGGTTGACTATGCAAATTGTAAAAGCAATGCAAGACGCTTTGGGAACGCAGGATGTAGCTTGTGTCATTGACGCCAAACATTTGTGTGTAAACTCGAGAGGAATTCGCGACATAGACAGCAGTACGGTAACTGCGGAGTTGGGTGGCGTATTCAGTAGTGATCCTACCACGCGAAGAGAATTTCTACATTATATTGGAGGTCACACCAAGTTCAATATCTAAAAAATTGGACCCTCAAGCTATTTTTCACTAATTAACAACAAAAAATGATCAAAGAACATCACTTAAAAGTATTGAATTCACTAAGCGGAGAAAAGGAAACTTTTGTTCCAATTAACAAAGACAATATTGGAATGTACGTGTGTGGCCCTACTGTTTACAGCAATGTGCATTTGGGAAATGTTCGTACTTTTTTGTCATTCGATATGATTTATCGCTATTTGGTTCACTTGGGTTACAATGTGCGTTATGTTCGAAATATTACGGATGCAGGTCATTTGACAGACGATGGAAATGTGGACAACGACCGTTTTGTGAAACAATCGCGTTTGGAGAAATTGGAACCGATGGAAATCGT
>Ga0172382_10000298_pt1 | contig 91801 bp, 84 predicted proteins | sample Leawel138RmetaG_FD_122245 | JGI IMG/M metagenome (GOLD analysis project Ga0172382, IMG submission 122245) | Leachate microbial communities from a municipal landfill in Southern Ontario, Canada - Leachate well 138R metaG | ecosystem: Engineered > Solid waste > Landfill > Unclassified | place... | reverse complement strand
TTGCCGGCGAAGGCGGCCTTCAGCGTGTTGACCGCCTCCGTCACCCGTTTCGGACGCTCCTTGATCGGCACGTCGAACATGGCGAACTCGCTGGGCGCGTAGCCGCCCGCGACGATCAGGTCGACGCGGCCCTTGCTGAGGTTGTCGAGCACGCAGAAGTCCTCGGCGATGCGCAGCGGATCGTGGAACGGCGCGATCAGCGCGGCGACGCTGAGGCGCACGTTCTTCGTGCGCGCGGCCATCGCCGCCAGCATCAGCGCGGGGCTGGGGATATAGCCGTCCTCCGAGCCGTGGTGCTCGGACACCGCGATGCTTGCCGGGATGCCGAGGCCGTCAGCCCATTCGGCCATCTCGAGCGCGGCGGCATAGCGGTCGGTCATGGCGGTGCCGGCGAAGGCCGGGTTGCGGAAGTCGAAGCGCAAGGACAGGTGCACGGAATATATCTCCCAGAAGTCAGGGCCAGGCGAAGGCCAGGCGGGTTTCTCCATCCGCCCGCCCGTCCGGCGAATAGCGGCGTTCGATGATGGCGCCTATCCCCGCGCGGTCAATGGCGACGACGGTGCTGCAGCGCGTGCCGTAGACCGGGTTGCGGATGAACACCGAGGTGTCGGGCGCCTCCAGCGGCACGTCGGACGGCTCGCGCGGGTGCAGGCCGATCTCGGGCCGCGTTTCGGCGTGCAGCGCGGCGAACAGCGGCGCGAAGTCCTCCGCGTCGGTGTTCAGCCAGTCGAGCAGCGCGCCTTTCAGTTGCAGCGTCTTGGGCCAGGGTTCGTCGAGCATGCCGTTCGACAGGCCGTAGATGCCATGCGCCAGCACCGCGCGAATATCGTCGGGGCGATTGGTGAGGAACCGCGCCTTCTCGCGGTCGGCGAGGATCAGGTTGAACGGGTTGAAGGCGCCGAGCGGCGCCGTCGCGGCATCGGCGTAGGGGCCGCTGCCCGCCAGCAGGTCGGTGACGAGCGCCCCGCGCGAGGGGCGCTCCGGGTCGGGGCCGCCATGGCCGCGCAAGTTGGTAACGAGCGCGAAGCGGCCCTCCTCCGACACGCCCAGCCAGGTCCCGCCCGAGCGCAGGTCGCGGCCGGCGAGGATGCTCGCCCGATCGTCCCACCGCCCGAGCGGCGCGGCGGGGCGCTCGTGGAACTCGTCGCGGTTGCCGGCCGCGACCAGCAGCCAGCGCGGATGCGCCTGCCAGGCGAGGGCGGCTATGCACATCAGATCAGCCCTTGCGCCTTGAGCGACACATGCCCCTCGCGCCCGATGATGACGTGGTCGTGGACGACGATGCCCAGCAGCCGCCCGGCTTCGGCGATGCGCAGGGTGATCTGGATGTCGGCGCGGCTCGGCTGGGGCGAGCCGGAGGGGTGGTTGTGCGCCAGGATCAGCGCCGTCGCGCCCAGGTCCAGCGCGCGGCGGATCACCTCGCGCGGGTGGATCGCGGCCTCGTCGACCGAACCGTCGCCGACATGTTCGTCCCGGATCAGCATGTTGCGGTTGTTGAGATAGAGCACGCGCACGCGCTCCACCGTCAGGTGCGCCATGTCGATGGTCAGGTAATCGACCAGCGCCTCCCAGCTTCCCAGCACCGGCTGCTCGCGCACCGCCGTGCACGCTAGCCGGCGGGCGGCGAGGGCGACGATCTTGAGCGCGGCGGCGCTGGTCTCGCCCATGCCGGGGTGCCTGGCCAGCGTTCCGGCATCGGCGTTGAGCACGCCGGCGAGCGAGCCGAAGCGCTGGATCAGCGCGCGGGCCAGCGGCTTCACGTCGCGCCGGGGGATCGCCGTCATCAGCAGGTATTCGATCACCTCGTGATCGCCGAGCGCGTCCGCGCCGCCTTCCAGCAGCCGCTTTCGCAGCCGCGCGCGGTGCCCCTCGGCGCCATGGCCGGGCGATCCGGACTCGCGCCGGGGTTCCCGTTCAGGAAAGAGATCGCTCGCATGCGACATGCAGCCGATGCATTGCCTTTCCCGGCCGTGCGCGCAAGGGTGCGGCGAATGGCGCAAGCAGACGACGATCCGCCGGAGACGACCGCAACGGCGCTTGCCCGCCGCCGCCGGCGTGTCTGGCCGGCGGCGGCGGCGCTCGCGGGCCTGCTCGCCGCGGCGCTTCTCGGCGTCTGGCTGGCGCGCGAGCGCATCGCCGGGACGGTGATCGCCGGCCAGCTCGAAACCTACGATCTGCCCGCCCGCTATCGCATCGAATCGATCGGCCCGCGCCGGCAGGTGCTGCGCGATGTCGTCATCGGCGACCCGGCCCGTCCCGACCTGACCATCGAGCGGGTCGAGACCGAGCTGGCCCCGCGCCTGGGCGCGCCGGCGATTCGCGCGGTCACGCTGGTCCGGCCCCGGCTCTACGGCCGCTACCGCGACGGCAGGCTGAGCTTCGGCAGCCTCGACAAGGCGCTGTTCGGCGGCAAGCGCACCGAGCCGTTCCGTCTGCCCGAGATGGACCTCGCCATCGTCGACGGCCGGGGCCTGCTGGAAAGCGATCACGGCCCGGTCGGCGTGAAGCTGGAAGGGCACGGGGCCCTGCGCGGCGGCTTCGCCGGCGTGGTCGCCGCGGCCGCGCCGCGGATCGCGGCGGGCGAATGCTCGGCAAAGGCGACGCTGTACGGCACGATCCGGATCGCGGCGGAAAAGCCGCGCTTTCGCGGGCCCCTGCGGCTGGCGGGGCTGGACTGCGCCGACCCGGCGCTGGCGCTCGCCAAGGCCGACCTGCAGATCGACGCGACGCTCGATCCCGCGTTCGACGGGGTCGAGGGCAAGGCCGGGCTCGATGCCGGCGCGCTGGCGCTCGGCGACGGGCGCATGGCCGGGGCGAAGGGCACCGCCGGCTTCACCTGGCGCAAGCAGGCGCTGACGCTGCGCTACGACCTGACCGGGCGCGGCATCGACACGCCGCAGGCGGGCGCGGCCGCGCTCGGCGCCTCGGGCGTGGTGCGGGGCGCGGGCGGCCGCTTCGAGATCGAGGGCGAGCTTGGCGGACAGGGGCTGCATCTCGGCTCCGGGCTCGACCGGACGCTGGCCGAGGCGCAGCGCGCCGGATCGGACACGCTCGCCGCGCCGCTGCTCGCGCAGATCCGCGGTGCCCTGCTGCGCGAGGGACGGGGAAGCCGGCTCGCGGCCAGCTATATCCTGCGCCGGTCGGGCGGGGCGACCACGCTGGTGGTGCCGCAGGCCGCCTTGCGCGGCGGGAGCGGGGCGGCGCTGCTTGCGGTCTCGCGCTTCCAGTTCGCCTCCGGCAACGGCGGCCCGCCGCGGCTGGCGGGCAACTTCGCGACCGGCGGCGCCGGCCTGCCGCAGATTCCGGGCGGCTCGAAAACCAGCCGGGCGGCCGGTTCGTCACCCGCATGACCATGCCCGAATACCGCGCCGGCGACGCCAGTATCGCGCTGCCCCGGCTGGCGCTGGTCCAGCTTGCCGACGGCGCGCTGGGCTTCGCGGGCGAGGCGCGGGTGTCCGGCGCGCTGCCGGGCGGGCGGGCCGAGAACCTGGTGCTGCCGCTGGAGGGCAACTTCGGCGCCGCGCGCGGCCTTGCCGTCTGGCGCGGCTGCACGACGCTGCGCTTCGACCGGCTGGCGCTGGCGGACCTGACGTTCGAGCACCGCGACCTGATGCTCTGCCCGCCGCGCGGCGGCGCGATCCTCGCCGCCGATTCGCGCGGCACGCGCATCGCCGCCGGCACGCCGGCCCTCGATCTCACCGGGCGGCTCGGCGACAGCCCGATCCGCGTTCGCAGCGGCCCGGTGGGCATGGCCTGGCCGGGCACGCTGGCGGCGCGCGCGCTCGACGTCGAACTGGGGCCGCCCGCCGCCGCCTCGCACTTTCGCATCGCCAACCTGCGCGCGCGCGTCGGCGGCGACATCGCCGGCAGCTTCGCCGGGTCCGAGGTGCGGCTGGCCGCGGTGCCGCTCGATATCGTCGATGCCGAGGGGGCATGGCGCTTCGCCGACGGCCGGCTGACGCTGTCCGGCGCCCGCTTCCGGCTCGACGACCGCGAGCGGGATGCCCGCTTCCAGCCGCTTGTCGCGCGCGAGGCGCGGCTGGAGCTTGCCGGCAACATCGTCACCGCCGAAGCCGACCTGCGCGAGCCGGGCAGCGACCGGGCGGTACTGGCGGTGGCGCTGCGGCACGACCTGGGGTCGGCGCGGGGCCATGCCGACCTCGACGTGCCGGGCATCGTGTTCGACGACCGGCTCCAGCCCGATACGCTCACCCGCCAGGCGCTGGGCGTCATCGCCAACGCGCGCGGCATCGTGCGCGGGCGCGGGCGCATCGACTGGACGGCGGAAACCATCGCCAGCAGCGGCCGCTTCACCACCGACGGGCTCGACTTCGCCGCCGCCTTCGGCCCGGTAACGGGCGCGGCGGGCACGCTCGTCTTTACCGACCTGCTCGGCCAGGTCAGCGCGCCCGACCAGCAGATCAGGATCGCGGCGATCAATCCCGGCATCGAGGTGAACGACGGGGTGCTGACATACGAGCTGCGCCCCGATGCGGTGCTGGCGGTCAAGGGCGCGACCTGGCCTTTCCTCGACGGCACGCTGACCCTGCTGCCGGTGACGATGCGCCTCGGCATCGCCGAGGAGCGGCGCTACACGCTGCTGATGTCGGGGGTGGACGCCGCCCGGCTGGTGGAGCGGATGGAAGTGGCCAACCTTTCGGTCACGGGCACGTTCGACGGCTCGCTGCCGCTGGTGTTCGACGAGAACGGCGGGCGCATCGAAGGCGGGCAGCTTCGCGCGCGGGCGCCCGGCGGCAACGTCTCCTATGTCGGCGCGCTGACCTACAAGGACCTTTCGGCCATGGCGAACTTCGCTTTCGATGCGCTCAAGTCGCTCGACTACCGCGAGATGGAGATCGCCATGAACGGCCCGCTCGCCGGGGAGATCGTCACCCGCGTGCAGTTCGCCGGCATCCGCCAGGGGGCGAGCGCCCGGCGCAACTTCCTGACAGAGCGCATCGCGCGCCTGCCGATCCGCTTCAACGTCAACCTGCGCGCGCCGTTCTTCCAGCTCGTCTCCTCGTTCCGTTCGCTCTACGATCCCGCCTATGTTCGCGATCCGCGCTCGCTGGGCCTGCTCGACGCGCGGGGGCGGCCGCGGGCCCCGCTCGCAAGCCCCGCCGCGCCGAACGGCATTCAGCCTGCGGAAAGCGGGGACCTGCCATGACCGCATCCGGATTGACCAAGCGTCCCCCGGCTGCGACAAGCGCGCGCATGCGATCTATCGGGCAGGGGGCAGCGCGGTCGGGCCGGCGCGCATGGGGCGCGGCGGCGACGGTGCTGGCGGGAGGCATGATGCTGTCGGGCTGTATTTCGGTCAACGCGCCGGACAAGCCGATCGTCATCGAGCTGAACATCAACATCAAGCAGGAAGTGATCTACCGGCTGGCTGAAGACGCCGGCAACACGATCGAGAGCAATCCGGGGATATTCTGATGCATCGTTCGGTTCGGTTGAAGGCTGTCATGTTCGGCGCGGCGCTGCTCGGCCTCGGCGCGGGCGCCGGGCTGGCGCAGGCCCAGGCGCGCGACCCCGCCTATGCCGCTGCGCGCGCCGGCGGCCAGATCGGCGAGAAGATGGACGGCTATCTGGGCATCGTCGGCGCCGGCAACGCCGCGCTGCGCGCCATGGTGGACGACCTCAACATCAAGCGCCGCGCGGTCTATTCGCAGAAGGCGCAGGCGCAGCACGCGACGGTGGAGGAATACGCCTTCACCTCGGGCTGCCTGCTGATCGCGCAGACCGTGCCGGGCGAGAAGTACCAGGGGCCCGACGGAAGCTGGCAGACGCGCACCTCGGCCCCGCCGCGGCGCGACAGCCGCTGCCCCTGAGCCGGGCCACCTTCCGGCGTCGACCTAATCGCCCTCGGGCTTGGGCAGAAGTCCGTGCGGGGCGGCGCGGCCGTCGGTGAACTCCAGCGCGGCGATGTTGTCCCGGGCCCAGCGTACCATGCCGCGCCGTTCCTCGTTCGGCCCGGTCATGATCGTCACCGCCAGTCCCGCCTCGAACCGCACGCGCGCCTGCGCCGGCGCGCCCGGAAGCCGGGGCCCGGCCTGCGCGCCGCTCCGGCCGCCGAGCAGGGTGAGCGTGGAGGGCGTCCCGCCCGCGCCGGGCGCGGCGTCGACCGAATCGAGCAGGGCGCTGCTGTCCACCGGTCCGTCGAAGGCGATGCCGCACTCGCGGCCGCTGACCCAGACGACCGTGCCGCACAATACGACGGTCGGGGAAAGCGACACCGTGACCTCGGCGTTGAGTTCGAGCGGCGCGGTGAGATCGAGCTTCATGCCGGCGTCGGACAAGTCGCGGCAGCGGGCATAGGCGGCGTCGCCGTCGTGCGCGACCTGGACGAGCCGCGCGGCCGGCGTGCGCCGGTCGCAGCCGCGCCGGTCGGTCATGCGGGCGGCGAGGGTGAAGCCGTCGTTGCATCCAAACCTTGGGGAAGCCATGGCCGTGTTCCTCGTGCAATCGCACCCGCGGGATAGCGGACGCGATCTTCCCCCGTTTTCTCCCCGAACCCCCGACGCTATCCGCATCGATTTAACAAGCGGTCGCGCGGGCCCCTTAATTTAGAGTAAACGCCGCGGCCGGCCGTGGACCCGGCGGGATGAACGGCATGGCCGGCCGCCGGGTACCGGCGCGCGGCTTGCGGCATACACTTGGTTGACTCGGAGAAACCCCCCGCCTAAGGGGTCGGCGCCCTCGGCGGGCACCCGTTGAGCGTGTCATACGTTCCCTTGCTGCAAAGGAGCCTGACATGAGCGACGAGCCGCCCGCACGAGACCCTATCGGCGAGGACGCGCGCATCGACGCGCTCGAGGCGCGGCTCAAGGCCGCCCGCGAGCGCGAGGAAGAGCGCAACCGGCCGGTCGCGGGCGCGGAAGCCGATGTGAACTATCGCATGGGCAACCGCGTCCTCGCCGAACTGATCGGGGGGATCGGCGGCGGTGCGTTCCTCGGCTGGGTCATCGACCATTTTGCCGGGACCTCGCCCTGGGGTCTGCTGGTGATGATGTTCCTCGGAATTTTCGTTGCCTTCAGGAACATTATCCGGATTTCGAACCGGCGTCCCGATTGATCCCAGGGCCCGCCAAGGCGGGGCGGGGCCGCATGAGGGGCGCTGTTGTGCATATGAAGCAACAAGAGGCATAGGCGTGGCCGAAGCGGGCAAAGTCGATCCGATGCATCAGTTCACGATCGAGCCGATGTTCGGCACCGATCAATGGCAGATCGCCGGCTATCAGATTCCCTTCACCAACTCGGCGTTGTGGATGGGCATCGCCACCCTGGCGCTGCTCGTCTTCGTCTGGGGCGGGATGAAGCGTCAGCTCGTGCCCGGCCGCTGGCAGATGGCGGTGGAGAGCATGACCGGCTTCGTCGACGGTATGCTCGCCTCCAATATCGGCCCGGCGGGCAAGAAGTATGTGCCGTACATCTTCTCGCTGTTCATGTTCATCCTCTTCGCCAACGTCCTGGGCCTGATGCCGCTGGCCCTGGTTCCCGGCCTCCACCCCTTCACCTTCACCAGCCATTTCAGCGCCACGGGCGTGCTGGCGATCCTGTCGTTCTCGATCGTCCTGGTGGTCGGCTTCTGGAAGCACGGCTTCCACTTCTTCTCGCTGTTCGTGCCGCACGGCACGCCGCTGCCGATGATCCCGCTGATCTTCTGCATCGAGCTGGTCAGCTTCCTCGTCCGCCCGTTCAGCCTCGGCCTGCGTCTCTTCGTCGCCATGATGGCCGGCCACGTGCTGCTCGAAGTGCTCTCGGGCTTCGTCATCAGCGGCCTCAACGCCGGCGTGGGCATCGGTTCGGTCGTCTCGCTTCTCAGCTTCACGTTGATGATCGGGATCTGCGCGCTGGAGATCCTGGTCGCGGGCGTGCAGGCCTACGTCTTCGCGCTGCTGACGTCGATTTACCTGAACGACGCTGAAAACCTTCACTAAGTACGCGTTACAACCCAACGGAATTCAAGGAAAAGGAGTTTCAAAATGGATCCTCAAGCCGCTAAGCTTTTCGGTGCCGGTCTCGCTGCCATCGGCGCCGGCCTCGCTGCCCTCGGTGTGGGCAACGTCTTCGGTTCGTTCCTCGAAGGCGCGCTGCGCAACCCCGGCGCCGCCGACGGCCAGCAGGGCCGCCTGTTCATCGGCTTCGCCGCGGCCGAGCTTCTGGGCCTGCTGTCGTTCGTCGTCGCGATGATCCTGATCTTCGTCGCCTGACCGACCGACCTGACCTGAATACCGGCCGGGGAACTTCTCCTCGGCCGGATCGTGCACGGATTCCGCCATGCCTCAAATCGCGCAGCTAGCCGAGACTTACGCCAGCCAGTTATTCTGGGTGCTGATCTTCTTCGGCTTCATCTTCTTCGTCATCGGCCGGGGCATGGTCCCCAAGGTGATGGCGACCGTCGAGGCGCGCGACAAGCAGATCGCCGCCGACCTCGCCGCGGCCGAAGCCGCGCGCAGGGCGGCGGACGCCGAGGAAGAGGCCTGGCGCCTTGCCGCCAATGCCCAGCGAGCCGAGGCGCAGGCGGTGATCGCCAAGGCCAAGGCCGAGGCGGCCAAGGCCACCGAGGCCCGCCTGGCGAGCGCCGACGCGGTGATCGGCAAGCGCCTCGCCGAAGCCGAGGAGCGGATCGCGGGCGCCCGTGCCAGCGCGCTCGGCGAGATCGAGGCGGTGGCCGGCGAAGCCGCCGGCGACATCGTTGCCCGGCTTGCCGGCGTGACCGTCGATGCCGACGCCGCGCGCGCGGCGGTCAAGGAGGCGCTCCATGGCTAATTTGCTGAACCTGCTGGCGGCCGCGGCCGAGCATGCCGGCGGACACGACGGGCCCAGCGCCTTCGGCGTCGGTCCGGCCACCTGGGTCGCGCTGTCGATGACGGTGCTGATCCTCGTCGCGCTCCGGATGGGCGTGCCCAAGATGGTCACGTCGGGGCTCGACGCGAGCATTGCCGAGATCAGGAAGCAGCTCGACGAGGCCAAGGCGCTGCGCGCCGAAGCGGAAGCGCTGCGCAAGGAATACGCCGACAAGATCGCCAACGCCGAAAAGGACGCGGCGGCGATGCTCGAGCATGCCCGGAACGAGGCGGAGGCGCTCGTCGCCAGGGCCGAGACCGACACGGCGGCCGTCATCGCCCGGCGTGAGAAGATGGCCGAGGACAAGATCGCCGCCGCCGAACGCGGCGCCGTCGCGGAACTGCGCGCGAAAGCGGCCGACGCGGCGGCCACCGCCGCGCGCGACCTCATCGCCCGGAACCACGGCGCCGCCGCCGACAAGGCGCTCGTCGACCAGGCGATCGGCGCGATCTAAGCCTTTTCCACAGGTTGCGACCAGGAAAGCCCTCGCGCTTCGCGGGGGCTTTTCATTTGCGCGCGCGGGAGCGCCGCTTCTCCCCCGATCCTCTTCGGCCAGGTTAACGGCCCGTTAGCCATGTTCCGTGACATCCTGTTAAGGCTTGCGGCCGATCCTGCGCGCAAAGGAAGGCGTGCATGGCTTGGTTGTCGATTGCTGCGGAATACCCGATGAATCCCGGGCGGGAGCGCTGACGCATGGCGATTCCGGCGCAATGGGAAGAACTGGAAGGGACCGCGGGCACGCCGCGCGAGCCGCGTCGCAAGCTGCGGCTTGAAGCGCGCGGCGCGCTGTCGTCGGGCGCCTCGGCCGAGATCCTCGTCCACAACATCTCGGCAACCGGCGTGCTGCTCGAAAGCCCGGTGCCGCTGATGGCGGACGAGCGGATCAGCATCGAACTGCCCCACGTCGGCGCTGTGTGGGCGCGCGTGGTCTGGACCAGCGCCAGGTTCTATGGCTGCGAGTTCCACACGCCGATCACGCCGGCCGCGCTCAGCGCCGCCGCGCTGCGCAGCGCCGTGGACCAGCCGGTGGACGTCACGCCGCGCCGCCAGCCGGCGGCTGATGGTTCGTTCGGCGCCCGGCTGCAGCGGCTGCGCAAGGAACGGGGGGTCAGCCAGTCGCACGTGGCCGATCGCCTCGGCGTCAGCAAGCCGACGGTCTGGGCGTGGGAGCACGACAAGGCGCGCCCGGTCGAGGAGCGGATCGGCGAACTGGCGCGGGTGCTCGGCGTGGACCGGGCGGAGCTGCTGGCCGCGCAAGGCCTCTCCGATTCCACGGATGTCGTCGCCGGCAGCCGTGCGCGGATCGCCGAGGCTTTCGGCACACGCCCTGAAAACGTGCGAATTTGGGTGGAGTTGTAGCGTATCTCCGACGAACCGATGTGTCAGTTTATTGACTATGCGGAATAGAGTCACTTTTCAAAAACCAAAAATATGGTAAATGATTCGCTATCAACGATGTAAGTTAGTGTTGTTATATAACGGAACTAACAATCGTTGATTGCCCCATTGGTGAATTTAGGGGGATTCATTGTGGGTTTGGCGAAAGGTGGGTCCGCTGTGATAAATATATTTAGTAGATTTTAGCTAATCGTTCGTTCGCAAGGTATGTTTCGTCGAGCCGGGGGCATGCGACGATGAATATGACATTCACGGGGCGCGAAAGTTCCGCGCTCTATCGGCTGCTGGCGGATGCCACGTCCGACATAATCCTGAAGACGGATCGCAAGGGATTCATCGTTCATGCGTCGCGGGGCCTCGAGAGCCTGGGTATCTCGCTCCCCAACATGCTGATCGGGCCGCATATCCAGGACCTCGCCGATCCGGCCAGCGCGGCCGTGATCGAAGGGCAGCACCGGGCTGCGATCGGGGGCCGCCCCTGCCCGGACTGGATCGAGTTTCCGGCGCGGACCGACGACCGGCGCGAGCGCTGGTTCGAGATGCAGACGCGCGGCCTCGCCGATGAGCGCGGGCGGGTCTACGGCGCGCTCAGCGTCATGCGCAGCATCGACGAAAGACGTGCGTTCGAGCAGCAGCTTTTCGCGGCGGCGATGACCGATCCGCTCACGGGGCTGACCAACCGTACGGCGTTCATCGCGATGCTGGGACATCTGGTGGAGGAGGGGACCGGCGGGTGTCTGGCGCTGTTTGCGCTCGATCACCTGCGGGCGATCAACATGAACCACGGGCAGGCGGCTGGGGACGAGGCGCTGGTAGCGTTCGCCGAGGAACTGCGCAGCCGGTTCCGCGCGCAGGACATCATCTCGCGCGTGGGCGGTGACAGCCTGGCCGTGATGCTTCCCATGGTGAGCGGGAAGCAGGCCGAGGCGATCTGCCGCCGGGCCATCGCCGCGCTGGGCGAGAAGCGGGAGATCGCCGGAGCCGGTGCCATCGCCCTGACCGGAAGCGCCGGCGTCGCGCGCATCGCGGAATCGGTGGACAGCACGCTGCGGCGCGCGGAAACGGCGCTGTTCTTCGCCAAGGCCAAAGGACGCAACCGCCTGGAGATGGAAGGCAAGCCGCACTGGTCGCAGATGGCGAAGGCCTCGTAGGCGGTGCCCGGCTTGCGCGTTCCCGTTATGCAAATAGCGGCTTAGCCCAGATCCAGTAGACAAGCCTGTCGAAGGCCGCGCTCCGGCGGTACGGCTGGGCTTTCAGCGCGCCAGGCTGGCGTTGCGCGTGGCCTTCGACAAGCTCAGGTTGAGCGGACTTGGTGCTTGATCTGTGCTATCGGCATGATCCCCTTTTCTTTCTTTTTTGGGGCCCTTCTCTTTCTTTTTGGCGATTGTATCTATCGCAGACGCGCGCCGCTTATCCCCAAAACCCACGCCGCTCAGCCTGAGCTTGTCGAAGGTCACGCGCCGCGGCCGGGCTTGGTCCCCAGGCGCTTGCGGAAAAGATTCCTAGAAACTGTCTTTCGCGGTCCGCAGCGCGGCGAATGTCGCCACCGCGTCGCCGCCGCCCCAGCGGGCTTGCAGCGCCGGGTCGTCGGCGCGCAGGAAGGGGTTGGCGGCCAGTTCGCGCGCCAGGTTGGTCGGCACGGTCGGCTTGCCTTCGGCGCGGCAGGCATCGATGCGCCGGGCGTAGTCCTGCAGATATGCGTTGTCGGGATCGGCATGGACCGCGAAGCGCGCGTTCGACTGGGTGTATTCGTGCGCGCAGTAGAGCAGCGTTTCGGGCGGCAGCGCCTTGAGGCGCGAAAGGCTGGCCCAGAACTGCGGCGCCGTGCCCTCGAACATGCGGCCGCAGCCGAGCGCGAAAAGCGAATCCCCCACGAAGGCCAGCTTCGCGGCCGGCAGGTGGTAGGCGACGTGGCCGTTGGTGTGGCCGCCGACGTCGATGACCTGGGCCTCCCGTTCGCCGAGCGGGACGATGTCGCCGTGCCGCACCTCGCGATCGACGCCTTCGATCTTGTCCGCCTCGGCGGCCGGGGCGACGACCGTGCAGCCCGTCGCGGCCTTGATCGCGGCGTTGCCGCCGGCGTGATCGGGGTGCCAGTGGGTGTTCCAGATCTGCGTGATCTGCCAGCCCTTGTGCCCCGCCTCGCGCAGGTAGGCTTCGGCGTCGGGCGTGTCGATGCAGACGGTCTCCTCGCTGCCCGGATCGTGCAGCAGGAAGCCGTAGTTGTCGGACAGGCAGGGAAACTGGTGGACTTGCAGGACCATGGGCGCTCTCCTCGCGCTCCATGTAGGAGGACTGCGGCCAAAAGCAAAAGCCCGCCCGGCGCGGGGGCCGGACGGGCTTTTCCTGCCGGAGCCAGCGGTTCCGGGCTCGCCGCCTGCGCGAGGACAGGCGAGCCCGGAACGACGCCTTAGCTGCGGTTCTTCAGCGCTTCGCCGAGGATGTCGCCCAGCGACGCGCCCGAATCGGACGAGCCGTACTGCTCGACCGCTTCCTTCTCTTCGGCGAGCTGGCGCGCCTTGATCGAGAAGTTGGGCTTCTTCGAGCGGTCGAAGCCGGTGACCATGGCGTCGATCTTCTGGCCCACCTGGAAGCGATCCGAACGCTGCTCGTCGCGGTCGCGGCCGAGGTCGGAGCGCTTGATGAAGCCGGTCGCGCCGTCCTCACCCGCCTGCACCTCGAGGCCGCCGTCGCGGACTTCGAGGACGGTGACGGTGACGACCTCACCGCGCCGCAGCGCGCCGCCGGCCGCGACGCCGCCGGCAGCCGGGGCGCCCTTTTCGAGCTGCTTCATGCCGAGGCTGATGCGCTCCTTGTCGACGTCGACGTCGAGGACCACGGCCGAGACCTGCTCGCCCTTGCGGTGGAGCGCCAGCGCGTCCTCGCCCGAGATGCCCCAGGCGATGTCCGACATGTGGACCATGCCGTCCACGTCGCCGTCGAGGCCGATGAACAGGCCGAACTCGGTGGCGTTCTTGACTTCGCCCTCGACGATCGAGCCGATCGGGTGCTTCTCGGCGAAGGCGTCCCAGGGGTTCTGCTGCGCCTGCTTGAGGCCCAGGCTGATGCGGCGCTTGTCGCTGTCGACTTCCAGCACCATGACGTCGACTTCCTGGCTGGTCGAGACGATCTTGCCGGGGTGGACGTTCTTCTTGGTCCACGACATCTCGGACACGTGGACCAGGCCTTCGATGCCGGGCTCCAGCTCCACGAAGGCGCCGTATTCGGTGATGTTGGTGACGGTGCCGCGCAGCTTGGCGCCGACCGGGTACTTGGCGGCGACGCCTTCCCACGGATCGCTTTCGAGCTGCTTCATGCCCAGGCTGATGCGCTGCGTCTCCTGGTTGATGCGGACGATCTGCACGCGCACGGTGTCACCGATGTTGATGATCTCGCTCGGGTGGTTGACGCGCTTGTAGCTCATGTCGGTGACGTGGAGCAGGCCGTCGATGCCGCCCAGGTCGACGAAGGCGCCGTAGTCGGTGATGTTCTTGACCACGCCGTCGATGATCTGGCCTTCGGCCAGGTTCTGGATCAGGCCCGAACGCTGTTCGGCGCGGGTTTCCTCGAGGACGGCGCGGCGCGAGACGACGATGTTGCCGCGGCGGCGGTCCATCTTGAGGATCTGGAAGGGCTGGGGCATGTCCATCAGCGGCTGCACGTCGCGCACCGGGCGGATGTCGACCTGCGAGCCGGGCAGGAAGGCCACGGCGCCGTCGAGGTCGACGGTGAAGCCGCCCTTGACGCGGCCGAAGATCACGCCCTCGACCCGCTTGCCTTCGCCGAACTCGGTCTCCAGCTTGTCCCATGCCGCTTCGCGGCGGGCGCGGTCGCGGCTGAGCATCGCTTCGCCTTCGGCGTTCTCGACGCGGTCGACATAGACTTCGACTTCGTCGCCGACGCTCAGGCCATGCGGCTGGCCGGCCATGGCGAACTCGCGCAGGGCGACGCGGCCCTCGCTCTTGAGGCCGACGTCGATGACGGCCTTGTCGTTCTCGATCGCGGTGACGGTGCCCTTGACGACGCGGCCTTCGAACCCGCCGGCGGCGGCGCCGCCGAGTGTTTCGTCAAGGAGCGCGGCGAAATCGTCGCGCGTGGGGTTTGCCGAAGTGGCCATTCAGTTTTCTTCCTACAACGATGTTTCCGGCCAGGCGGTTGTTTCCGCCGGTCTTTCCTCCGCCGCCGGCACCATGCCGGTTGCGGGCCAAAGGGCCGAACTCCTCCGCCGGACCGGATGCCACGACAGAGGCCCGCCGGACCCGCAGGCCCGTCGAACCGGGCGCGGTTAGGGGAAGGGCGTGCCAAAAGCAAGCATTTCCGGCCATTCCGTGCCATACCGGAGGCAGGGCATCGAGCTTGCGTATTGAGCTTGCCGGCGCGGCCCTCTATCGCGGCGCGGCGAGGCCACGTCCTCGCGCCCCCGGAGGCCGAGGCAGGCCGGGGGGCGGAAGTCCGGGACGGCCCGGCGCCCTTCTGCAAGCAGGGAGGTTGCCGTGGCGTGGTTCGTTCTTGTGATCGCCGGTCTGCTCGAGGTCGTCTGGGCTTTTTCGATGAAGCAATCGGAAGGCTTCACCCGCCCCGGGCCCGCGGTGGTGACGCTGGTCACCATGGCGGCGAGTTTTGCGCTGCTGTCCTGGTCGATGCGCGTGCTGCCGCTGGGCACGGCCTATACCGTGTGGACCGGCATCGGCGCCGTCGGGGCCTTCGTCGTCGGCATCGTCGTTCTGGGTGAGGCGGCCAGCCCGCTGCGCCTGCTGGCGGCGGCGCTGATCGTCGGCGGACTGGTGATGATGAAGCTGTCGAGCCCGGGCTGATCAGGCCCCGCCGCGCTAAGCCGCGGCGTCAGGCGGCTTTCCGCTCGACCAGCTCTATCGCGCGGGCGATCGCGGCGTCCCGGTCAAGCTCGGAGGTGTCCAGCACGATGGCATCGTCGGCGGCGCGCAGGGGGGCGTCCTTGCGGTTCGTGTCCCGTTTGTCGCGGGCGCGCAAGTCGTCGGCGATTTCCTGCAGGGTATAGGCATGGCCGGCTTCGACCATTTCGGCGTGGCGGCGTCTGGCCCGGGTTGTGACGCTGGCGGTGACGAACAGTTTGACCTCAGCCTCGGGCGCGATGACCGTGCCGATATCGCGCCCATCCAGCACCGCGCCGCTCGCCTGCGTGGCGAAGGCGCGCTGGCGCCGGAACAGCGCCTGCCGCACCGCCGGATGGATGGAGACCCGGCTGGCGAGGCCGCCCGTCACTTCGGAACGCAGTTCCGGTTCCTCGAGCAGTTCGACCGGGAAGGCGCAGGCGGCAAGGGCGTCCGCCTCGTCGTCGGGATCGCCGCCGTTCAGCGCCACCTGCCGCCCGACCGCGCGATAGAGCAGGCCGGTGTCGAGGTGGGGCAGGCGGAAATGGTCCGCCAGCGCGCGGGCGATCGTGCCCTTGCCGGAAGCAGTGGGTCCGTCGACGGCGATGATCATGAGTTGCGCCCCTCCTGCGTCCGGCCGAGAAAGGCTTTCGCCAGTCCCCAGATCGCCACCCCGCCCCAGACGAATTCGAGCACGAACGAGGCCGGGTTCATGTTCGTGAGCAGCGAGATGCCGAGCAGCACCGCGCCGGTCAGGTTGACGCCGTGCTGGACGAACGGGTTGGGCGCGGCCTTGCCGGTCTGATAGGCATAGGCGAAGACGACGCAGGCCATGCCCGCGAAGCCGGCGATGTTGGCCTGCAGCTCGGTCATGCCGTGCAGCCGTCGAGCAACGATTCGAAGGTGGGGAAGCTGGTGCGGATGGGGCGGGTGTCGTCCACCTCGACGCCCGCCTTGCTGACGAGGCCGGCGACGGCCATCGACATGGCGATACGGTGGTCGAGATGGGTGGCGACCGGGGCCTGGGTGCCCGCAAGCGCCGCGCCGCCGCTGCCTTCGATGACGAGGCCGTCCTCGCGCTCTTCTACGCGCGCGCCGGCGGCGATCAGCGCGGCGGCCATGGCGGCGATACGGTCCGATTCCTTGATACGCAGCTCTTCCAGCCCGCGGGTGACGGTGCGCCCTTCGGCCAGCGCGGCGGCGACGAACAGCACGGGGAATTCGTCGACCATGCTCGGCACGATCGCCGGATCGACCTCGACGCCCTTGAGCGGGGAGTGCCGCACCACGAGGTCCGCCACCGGCTCGCCGCCGACTTCGCGCGCGTTGACCTCGGCGATGTCGCCGCCCATCGCGCGCAGCACCTCGATCAGCCCGGCGCGCGTCGCGTTGAGGCCGACGTTCTCGATCGTCAGCTCGCTGCCCGGCACGAGCAGCGCGGCGACGATGAAGAAGGCGGCCGAGGAGGGATCGCCCGGCACCGCGATGCGCTGCGGCTGCAGCTCCGCCTCGCCCCGGATGCGAATCGTGCGGGTGCCGTCGGCGGCGACGTCCACCGTCAGGTCGGCGCCGAAGCCGCGCAGCATGCGCTCCGAATGGTCGCGCGTCGGCACGGGCTCGATCACCGTGGTGATCCCCGGCGTGTTGAGCCCGGCGAGCAGCACCGCGCTTTTTACCTGCGCCGAGGCGACGGGCAGGCGGTAGGCGATCGGCACCGCCGGCGAAGCGCCGCGCAGCATCAGCGGCAGCGTGCCGCCGGGCGAGGCGGTGAAATCCGCGCCCATCAGCGCCAGCGGATCGATCACGCGGTTCATCGGCCGCTTCGACAGGCTGGCGTCGCCCACGAACGTCGCGGTGATCGGATGCGAGGCGACAAGGCCCATGAGCAGCCGGGTCGAGGTGCCGCTGTTGCCCATCTCGAACGCCTCCTGCGGCTGCAGCAGCGAGCCGACGCCGACGCCGTGGATCGCCCACTCGCCCTCGCCGGTCCGTTCGATCCCGGCGCCCATGGCGCGCATCGCCGCGGCCGTCGCCAGCACGTCCTCGCCTTCGAGCAGCCCGGAGACGCGGCTTTCGCCGACCGCCAGCGCGCAGAGCATCAGCGCCCGGTGGCTGATCGACTTGTCCCCCGGCATGCGGATGCGGCCCCGAAGCGGGCCGGTCGCCGAGAAACGGCGCGGGCGCATCTGCGAAGGATCGGCTGCGGTCACGGGGTCTGTCCTGTATTGCGCGCGTGTGCGCGTTGAGTTGAGCGTTTTCGCGTGTTTATGAGCGTTGAGGCGCGCGGCTTTTGACAGCGCTCTTTCGCTATGGCAAGGCGCGCGCCCTCAATGATATTGGGCGCTTGATTTGGGCGTTCATCGTTCCCATCAACGCGAGGGTTTCATGGTCGGGCGCTCCGCCGGCCAATATGAGGAATTTTCATGGTCAAGGCTGAATGGGGTGCCAAGCACGGCTGCCCGAAATGCGGCACCCGCTTTTACGACCTCGGCAAGGACGATCCCGTCACTTGCATCGAATGCGGCTATGCCTGGCAACCGGAACCGGTGCTCAAGTCGAAGCAGCCGATTCCCTATGAGGAAATCCAGAAGGACAAGGCGCAGGAGACCGAGAACACCGATCTGGCCGACGAGGATCTGGATATCGACGAGGACGGCGATTCGCCCGATAACGATGTCGACCTCGGCGGCGACGACGATCTTGGCGTCGGCGTCAGTGACGACGATAAGGACAACGAGCATTAAATCTCTTGCCAACCCGGAGGCGCGCAACTAAGGGCGTGCCTCCCGGCGCGGAAGCGCCGGACCGGGGGCCTCCCAGGGCCGCCGGTTTCGGAAATGGCACGGGGCCGTAGCTCAGCTGGGAGAGCGCTACAATGGCATTGTAGAGGTCAGGGGTTCGATCCCCCTCGGCTCCACCATTTCAGGCACACCATGTCTTGCGGGTATGGTGCGTGTTTTTGGCGTCACGCTGGCCGACGAGGTTTCGTCCGCCGGCGTTTTCGGCGTTTTGGAGCAGGCGGACTGATGTTCGACACATTGAGCGATCGTCTTGGCGGCGTGTTCGACAAGCTGCGCGGCCGCGGCGCCCTGAAGGAGCAGGACGTCCGCGACGCCATGCGCGAGGTGCGCATCGCGCTGCTGGAGGCCGACGTCGCGCTGCCGGTCGTGCGCCGCTTCGTCGATCAGGTGACGGAAGCCGCCGTCGGTCAGTCGGTGCTGAAATCGGTCACGCCCGGCCAGCAGGTCGTCAAGATCGTCAACGACGCGCTGGTCGAGATGCTGGGCGGGGACCAGACCGTCGGGCTCGAACTCGATGCCGTCCCGCCCGTCGTCATCCTGATGGTCGGCCTGCAGGGCTCGGGCAAGACCACCACCACCGCCAAGCTCGCGCGTCTCCTCAAGGAGAAGCAGGGCAAGAAGGCGATGATGGCCTCGCTCGACGTCAACCGGCCGGCCGCGCAGGAACAGCTCGCGGTGCTGGGCGAGCAGGTCGGCGTCGCGACGCTGCCGATCATCCCCGGCCAGCAGCCGGTCGACATCGCCACGCGCGCGCTGCAGGCGGCGCGGCTCCAGGCGGTCGACGTGCTGCTGCTCGATACCGCCGGCCGCCTCCATGTCGACGATCAGCTCATGGCCGAGATGAAGGCGGTCGCTGCCATCTCTTCCCCCAAGGAAACGCTGCTCGTCGTCGATTCGCTGACCGGCCAGGACGCGGTCAACGTCGCGCAGAGCTTCGCCGGGCAGGTAGACCTCACCGGCGTGATCCTCACCCGCATGGACGGCGATGCGCGCGGCGGCGCGGCGCTGTCGATGCGCGCCGTCACCGGCAAGCCGATCAAGTTCGCCGGCACCGGCGAGAAGCTCGACGCGATCGAGCCCTTCCACCCCTCGCGCGTCGCCGGCCGCATCCTCGGCATGGGCGATATCGTCTCGATCGTCGAGAAGGCGGCCGCGACGATCGAGGAGGAAGAGGCCGAGCGCATGGCCCAGCGCATGGCCAAGGGTCAGTTCGACATGAACGACCTGCGCACGCAGCTTCGCCAGATGCAGTCGATGGGCGGGCTCGGCGCGCTGGCCGGGATGCTGCCCGGCATGAAGAAGGCCAAGGCGGCGATGCAGACCTCGGGCATGGACGACCGCGTGCTGCTGCGCATGGACGCGATCATCGGCTCGATGACGCCCAAGGAACGCGCGCGGCCCGGCCTGCTCAACGCCAAGCGCAAGATCCGCATCGCCAACGGCTCCGGCACGCAGGTGCAGGACGTCAACAAGCTTCTCAAGATGCACCAGGAAATGGAGCGCGCGATGAAGCAGATCAAGAAGATGGGCGGCCTCAAGGGTCTGGGCGCGCTGTTCGGCAAGGGTGGTCTGGGCGCCGCCATGCCCGGCCTGGGCGCACCCGGCGGCGGCGTGCCCGATCTTGGCAATTTTCTGAAGAAATAATTTTCAAGTATTTGATAGAAAGGTGAATTGAGATGTCCGTTTCCCTGCGTCTGGCCCGTGGCGGCTCGAAGAAGCGTCCCTATTACAAGATCGTCGTGGCCAACAGCCGCGCGCCGCGCGATGGCAAGTATCTGGAGCAGGTTGGCACGTATAACCCGCTGCTCGCCAAGGACGACGAGAGCCGCGTGCGCCTGATCGAGGACCGCGTGCGCTACTGGCTGGGCGTCGGCGCGCAGCCGAGCGACCGCGTCGCGCGCATGCTCGACAAGGCGGGCATCAAGGAGCGCGCGGCCACCAACAACCCGCAGAAGGGTGAGCCCGGCCAGAAGGCCAAGGACCGCGCCGAGGAGAAGGCCGAGAAGCTGCGCGAGGCCGAAGAGGCCGCGAAGGCCGCCGCCGAGGCTCCCGCCGTCGAGGAAGCGCCCGCCGAAGCCGTTGCCGAGGAAGCTCCGGCTGCTGAGGAGGCTCCGGCCGCCGAAGAGACCGCCGGCGAAGAACAGGCCGAGGGCTAAGCTGCCTTGGCGTCCGACCGCCCCGTTACGCTCGCCGCCGTCACCGGCGCGCACGGCGTGACGGGCGAGGTCCGCCTCAAGTTGTTCGGCGAAGGCGTGGCGGCGCTCAAACGCTACCGCGCCTTCAACGATTCAAGGCTTACGCTCACGAACCTCAGGGACGATGGCAAGGGCGGCGCCATCGCCCGCTTCGCCGAAGTGGCCGACCGCACGGCCGCCGAAAAGCTGCGCGGCCTTGCGCTTAGCGTCCCGCGCTCGACCCTGCCGCCGCTGGCCGAGGGCGAATACTATCACGCCGATCTGGTTGGCCTGCCTGCCGTCTCCACCACCGGCGAAGCGCTCGGCGCGTGCATCGCGGTGGAGAACTACGGCGCCGGCGACGTGATCGAGATCAAGCGCCCGGACGGCAAGCGCTTCATGGTGCCGATGCGCGCGGAAGCGGTGCCGGAATGGAGCGACGAGCGGGGCCTGCTGATTGACGCCGGCTGGGTCGAATAGTATATACATCATGTATATACGGAGGCCGTGATGGGCAAGGAATACACCGCCAAGAGCTTCAAGTCGGGCAATTCGGTGGCGATCCGCATGCCGGCGGGGCTGGGCGTCGAGCCAGATCGGGAATGGATCGCCGAATGGGTCGATGGCGAGCTTCATCTCAGGGCCAAGCCTCAGGCCAAGCGCAAGATCGACGTCAGCGGATTTGCGGGCAAGGCGCCGTGGCTCAAGCCGCTGCCGCCCGAATTGCGCGAGTTCGAGGAGCGTCCGAGCACGATTGCGGCGCGCAAGCGACTTGAGGAAGAAGGGCGTAACAAGGCGTGATCCGCTATTTGATCGATGCGGACAGTTCCATTTACGCCATGATCGATGCGGCTTCGCCGGTGAACGCGCGGATTGCTGATTGCGAGCCGGGCGAAATCGCGATTTCCGCGATCAGTTTCTCGGAGATCGCGCTTGGTGCGCAACTTCAGAAGCCGCCACCTCCCGCAGTGATCGAGGCCTTCATCTCGGTCATTCCGATTATCCCCTATGACGATGCCGCGGCGCGCGAGTATGCGAAGCTCCCGTTCAAGCGTGCCCGGTTCGATCGGTTGCTCGCCGCCCATGCCATGAGTATCGGCGCGACGGTGATCACCAACAACGAAGCCGATTTCGCCGACGTGCCCGGCCTCAGGGTCGAGAACTGGACGATCTGAGTGACCTTCGCCGCCACCGTCCTCACCCTCTATCCCGAGATGTTCCCCGGTCCGCTCGGCGTCAGCCTCGCCGGCCGTGCGCGCGCGGAGGGGAAATGGTCGCTCGATGCCGTGCAGATCCGCGACTTCGCCATCGACAGGCACCGCACCGTCGACGACACGCCGGCCGGCGGCGGGGCGGGGATGGTGCTGCGGGTCGATGTGCTTGCCGCCGCGGTGGATCATGCGCTGGCGCTCCATCCCGATTGCCCCGTCCTGGCCATGACGCCCCGCGGCAGGCCGCTCGCGCAGGCGCGCGTGCGCGAGCTGGCCGCGGGGCCGGGCGTCACCATCCTGTGCGGCCGCTTCGAGGGTTTCGACGAACGCATCTTCGCCGGGCGCGCCATCGAGGAGGTGTCGGTCGGCGATATCGTCCTGTCGGGGGGCGAGCCGGCGGCGCTGATGCTGCTCGACGCTTGCATTCGGCTGCTTCCCGGCGTAATGGGCGCGCCGTCCAGTGGTGCCGAGGAATCGTTCGAGAACGGCCTCCTCGAGTATCCGCACTATACCCGACCTGTCGAATGGGAAGGGCGCACGATCCCCGAAGTGCTGCGATCGGGGGATCATGCGAAGATTGCCGCCTGGCGGAAACGCCGGGCGGAGGACGATACACGGTCACGCAGGCCGGACCTTTGGGAGCGTCATGTCGGCGCTCGGGCCCAGTCTGCCTCTGGCGCGCAGCGTGAAACGAAGGACCAGGGCAAGTGAACCTGATTCAGCAGATCGAAGCCGAGGAAATCGCCAGGGCCGCCAAGGATGTCCCGACTTTCCGTCCGGGCGACACCCTTCGCGTCGGCGTGCGCGTCGTCGAGGGCGAGCGCACCCGCGTGCAGAACTACGAAGGCGTCTGCATCGCCCGCTCGAACAAGGGCATCGGCTCGAACTTCACCGTGCGCAAGATGTCGTTCGGCGAAGGCGTCGAGCGTGTCTTCCCGCTCTATTCGCCGAATATTGACAGCATCACCGTCGTCCGCAAGGGCGTCGTGCGCCGCGCCAAGCTCTACTATCTGCGCGGCCGCACCGGCAAGCGCGCCCGTATTGCCGAGCGTCGGGACATTAAACCCGTCGCCGAATCCGGCCAGGAATGAGCGGAGACTGACTGACCGCAATCAGTCCGCATACAGACCGAAGGGGCCGGCTCCAGCATACGGAGGCCGGCCTTTTCCATTTTCGCCCTTTTCAAGTCAGGGAATGCAATCATGGGTTATCGGGTAGTGGTCGTGGGCGCGACGGGCAACGTCGGTCGCGAGATGCTGAATATCCTCGCCGAGCGCGAGTTCCCCTGTGACGAGATCGCCGTCGTCGCCTCGTCGCGCTCGACCGGCACGGAGATCGAATTCGGCGAGACGGGGCGCATGCTCAAGGTCAGGAACATCGAGCATTTCGACTTCACCGGCTGGGACATCGCGCTGTTCGCCGCGGGTTCGGGCCCGACGAAGATCTATGCGCCCAAGGCGGCCGAGCAGGGCTGCGTCGTCATCGACAACTCGTCGCTCTACCGCATGGACCCCGACGTGCCGCTGATCGTGCCCGAGGTGAACCCCGATGCGATCGACGGCTACAAGGCCAAGAACATCATCGCCAACCCCAATTGCTCGACCGCGCAGATGGTCGTGGCGCTCAAGCCGCTGCACGATGCGGCGAAGATCAAGCGCGTCGTCGTCTCGACCTACCAGTCGACCTCGGGCGCTGGCAAGGCGGGCATGGACGAGCTGTTCGAGCAGAGCCGCGCGATCTTCGTCGGCGATCCGGTCGAGCCCAAGAAGTTTCCCAAGCAGATCGCCTTCAACGTCATCCCGCACATCGACGTGTTCCTCGACGACGGCTCGACCAAGGAAGAGTGGAAGATGGTGGTCGAGACCAAGAAGATCCTCGATCCCGCGATCAAGGTCGTCGCCACCTGCGTGCGCGTGCCGGTGTTCGTCGGCCATTCCGAATCGATCAACCTTGAGTTCGAGAACGAGCTTTCGGCCGAGCAGGCGCAGGACGTCCTGCGCGAGGCGCCCGGCGTCATGCTCGTCGACAAGCGCGAGGACGGCGGTTACGTGACGCCGATCGAATGCGTGGGCGACGGCGCGACCTACGTGTCGCGCGTGCGCGACGACGCCACCGTCGAGAACGGCCTGGCGCTGTGGTGCGTGTCGGACAACCTGCGCAAGGGCGCGGCGCTCAACGCCGTGCAGATCGCCGAGCTGCTGGGCCGCCGGCACCTCAAGAAGGGGTGAAGGGAGCCTCTCGCGGGAGCGAAGGTCCCGGAGAGGTTTGCCAGTCAGGGCGACCTGCTGGCGGGCACAAGGAGCAGCAATGACCGTCCGCACGTCAATCGTCGAAGGCCATGGCGGTGCCCGTCTCGCCGTGCACCGCGTGGGCGAGGGGCGCCCTGTCGTGCTGCTGCACGGCCTGTTCTCCAGCGCCCAGGTCAACTGGATCAAGTTCGGCCACGCCGCGCGGCTGGCCGAGGCCGGGTTCGAGGCGATCATGCCCGACTTGCGCGCGCACGGCCAGAGCGACGCGCCGCACGATCCCGCCGTCTATCCGCAGGACGTGCTGGTCCGCGACGTGCGCGCCGTGGTCTCGGCGCTGGGGCTGGCCGACTACGACCTTGGCGGCTTCTCGCTCGGCGCGCGCACGGCGGTGCGGGCGGTGCTCGCGGGGCTGGCGCCGCGGCGGCTGGTGCTCGGCGGCATGGGGCTCGAAGGGCTCGACCAGTGGGAGCGGCGCAGCGCCTTCTTCGTCGGGGCGATCGATCGCTTCGACGCGATCCGGCGCGGCGATCCCGAATACCTCGCACAGCAGTTCATGAAGACGATGAAAGTGGACCGCGTGGCCGCGCGGCTTCTGCTCGGCTCGGTCGACGATACCCGCCCGGACGCCTTGCGGCAGGTGACGATGCCGACGCTGGTGGTCTGCGGCGATGAGGACCGGGACAACGGCTCCGCCCCCGCGCTGGCCGAAGCGCTGCCCGACGGGCGCTATGTGGAAGTGCCGGGCACGCACATGTCGTCGGTGACGCGGCGGGAACTGGGTGAGGCCATCGCGCGCTTCCTGTCGGAGTGACTTCGGGCTAGCTTGGCGCGCAGGCAGGCATCAGGGAGGTTGCATTGATCCGACACGCCGTTTCGGTCGCCGCGCTGGCGGCCGCGCTCGCGACGAATCCCGTACTGGCCCAGGAACAGGCCGCGCCTCAAACCCCGCAGGCCTTCGTCGCGCAGGCCGAAGCGGCCTTTGCCAAGGCCAGCGTGGAGGCCGCCCAGGCGGAATGGGTCTACCAGACCTACATCAATCGCGACACCGAGGCGCTGACCGCGCGCGCCGGCGCGAAGATGACCGAGCTGACCGTGGCCAACGCCGTGGCGGCCGCCGCGCACGTTGGCGTGCCGGGCCTCGATTACGACACCCGCCGCAAGCTCAACCGGATGCGCACGATGATCGTGCTGCCCGCGCCCACCCGCGCCGGTGCGGCCGAGGAGGTGGCGACGCTCAACGCGCGGCTCCAGGGCATCTACGGCAAGGGCCAGGGCACGCTGAACGGCAAGCCGATCAACGGCTCGGACATCGAGGCGGCGATGGGCACCAACCGCGATCCCGCCGCGCTGAAGGAGATGTGGACGAGCTGGCACGACAACGTCGGCAAGCCGATGCGCGAGGACTATACCCGGCTGGTCGCGCTCGCCAACGAGGGGGCGAAGGAACTCGGCTATGCCGATGTCGGCGCGCTGTGGCGGTCGAACTACGACATGACGCCCGAGCAGTTCGCCGCGTTGACCGAGCGTCTGTGGGGCGAGGTCAAGCCGCTCTACGACCAGCTCCACTGCTACACCCGAACCAAGCTCAACGAGCGCTACGGCGATGCCGTCCAGTCCGCCACGGGGCCGATCCGCGCCGACCTGCTGGGCAACATGTGGGCGCAGGAATGGGGCAACATCTATGACATCGTCGCGCCGCCGGGCGCGGGCGACCTCGGTTTCGACACGACGAAGCTGCTCGCCGACAAGGGCTATGATCCGCTGCGGATGGTGCGCACCGGTGAAGGATTCTTCAGTTCGCTGGGCTTCGCGCCGCTGCCGCAGAGCTTCTGGGAACGCTCGCAGTTCGTGAAACCCGCCGACCGCGAAGTGGTCTGCCACGCCTCGGCCTGGGACGTGGACAACGTCGAGGACCTGCGCATCAAGATGTGCATCAAGGTGAACGGCGACGATTTCGTCACGATCCACCACGAACTGGGCCACAATTACTACCAGCGCGCCTACAACAAGCAGCCCGTGCTCTATCTGGACGGTGCCAACGACGGGTTCCACGAGGCGATCGGCGACACCGTGGCGCTGTCGATCACGCCCGAATACCTCGTCCAGATCGGCCTGCTCGACCGCGCGCAGGTGCCCAGCGCCGACAAGGACATCGGCCTGCTGCTCCGCCAGGGCATGGACAAGGTGGCCTTCCTGCCGTTCGGCCTGCTGATCGACCGCTGGCGCTGGCAGGTATTCTCGGGCGAGACCGGCCCGGCGGACTATGGGAAGGCGTGGGACGACATGCGCCTGAAGTACCAGGGCATCGTGCCGCCGGTGGAGCGCGGGGCCGATGCCTTCGATCCGGGGGCGAAGTACCATATTCCCGCCGTCGTGCCCTACACCCGCTATTTCCTCGCGCGTATCCTCCAGTTCCAGTTCTACGAGGCGGCGTGCCGGCAGGCCGGCTGGAAGGGGCCGCTGCACCGCTGCAGCTTCTACGGCAACAAGGCGGTGGGCGAGCGATTGAACACCATGCTGGAAATGGGCGCCTCGAAGCCCTGGCCGGACGCGTTGGAGGTCTTCACCGGCAGCCGCGAGATCAGCGGCAAGCCGATGATCCGCTACTTCGCCCCGCTGACCAAGTGGCTGGAACAGCAGAACCGGGGGAAGAGCTGCGGGTGGTAGATTGAAAGCGAAGGATGCGAGGACGATGGCCCTCGCATTCTCCTTTTCCGCCACTTACCGGAACGGCGGCTCGTGGAAGGCGCGCAGCTTGCGGCTGTGCAGGCGGGCGCCTTCCGCGCGCAGCAGGTCGCAGGCCATGACGCCGATCTTGAGGTGCGCGGCGATCGCCTGCTCATAGAAGCGATTGGCCTGGCCAGGCAGCTTGATCTCGCCGTGGAGCGGCTTGTCCGATACGCACAGCAGCGTCCCGTAGGGTACGCGGAAGCGGTAGCCCTGCGCCGCGATCGTCGCGCTCTCCATGTCGATCGCCACCGCGCGCGAGAGGCTGAGGCGGCGGGCCGAATGGGTGTAGCGCAGTTCCCAGTTGCGGTCGTCGGTGGTGACGACGGTGCCCGTGCGCATCCGCCGCTTGAGGTCGGCGCCGCCCGTGCCCGAAACCGCCTCGGCCGCCTGCGCGAGCGCCACCTGCACCTCGGCGATGGCGGGCAGGGGGATTTCGGGTGGCAGCACCGGATCGAGCACGTGGTCGTCGCGCAGATAGGCGTGGGCGAGCACGTAGTCGCCGATGCGCTGCGTGTCGCGCAGGCCGCCGCAGTGGCCGATCATCAGCCATGCCTCGGGCCGCAGCACGGCAAGGTGGTCGCAGATCGTCTTGGCGTTCGACGGGCCGACGCCGATGTTGACGAGGGAGATGCCGTCGCGTCCCGGTGCGGTCAGGTGATAGGCGGGCATCTGGTGCCGCCGCCAGGCGGTGTCAGACAGGCGCGCGTGCGCGTTCTCGGTCGCGTCCTCCAGATAGAGCCCGCCCGCGCCGGACAGGGCGGTGTAGCGCTGGGTGCCGAGCTGCCGGCCGGCCCAGTCGACGAATTCGTCGACATAGCGGTGGTAGTTGGTGAACAGCACGAACCGCTGGAAATGCTCGGGCGGGGTGCCGGTGTAATGCTCCAGCCGGGCAAGGCTGAAATCGGTCCTGAGGCCGTCGAACAGCGAGAGCGGGATCGGCGCGCCGGGCATGGCCACCTCGATGCCGTCGGCCAGTTCGTCGCCGATGTGGGCAAGGTCGGTGGCGGGGAAGTGCTGCGCCAGTTCGCCGGGGGTGATGTCGCCCAGTCCGGCGCCGGCATCGAGCACGTAGGGGAAGGGGATCTCCTGCCCCGACCGCCCGGCCTCGATCCGGATGTCGTAATCGGCGGCGAGCAGGCCGAGCTGTTCGGCGAGATAATCGGCGAACAGCGCGGGGCGGGTGATCGTGCCGGCGTAAGTGCCGCCGCGCGCCAGCCGGCCGAAGGCGCGGGTCACGTCGGGATGATGCTCGCGGCCTGCGTAGTGGATGCGCAGTTCGGGATAGCACCAGCTCCTGTCGCGGCGGCGCTCGGGCGGGGGCGGCGTGCGCGTGGCGGCATAGGCCGCGACATCGCCGCGCAGCGTGGCCACGGCCTCGTCGTAGATGCGGGTGAGTTCGGCGATGATCGCGTCGGGGGACTGCATCGGGCGAACCTAGGCCGGGACCGGGCCAAAAGGAAAGCGCGTCGATCATCGTCGTCCCGGTCGGTTCCGGGGCAACGCATGAAAAAAGGCCGCCGTTCATGCGAACGGCGGCCCTTCTTGTCTCAGCCGGGAAGCCTCAAGCCTGGGCTTCGTCCTCGGCCGCCGGTTCCTCGGCGGCGATTTCGCCCGGCTCGGCGTTCGGGTCGAAAGCCTCGATGAAGCCCGAGGTTTCCTGCTCGAACATCGCCGCCATGACGTCGACGCCCTGCGCCTGCAGGTCGGCCTCGTCGGGCGAACGCGCGACGTTGACCTTGACGTTCACCGACACTTCGGGGTGCAGCGCGACGCGCACGTCGAACACGCCGATCGTCTTGATCGGGCGTTCGAGCACGATCATCGCCTTGGTGACGTTCGCGCCCTCGGCGTTCAGCCCTTCGACGATGTCGCGGACCGAGACCGAGCCGTAGAGCTGGCCCGAGTTCGACGAGGCGCGGATGAGGACGATGCTCATGCCCTCGACCTTGTCGCCGGCCTTCTCGGCCTCGCCGCGGCGGGCGGCGTTGTCGGCCTCGATGCGGGCGCGGTTGGCCTCGAAGACCTTCTTGTTGGCGTCGTTGGCGCGCAGCGCCTTCTTGTTCGGCAGCAGGTAATTGCGCGCGTAGCCGTCCTTGACGGTGACGACGTCGCCGATGCTGCCCAGCTTCTCGATGCGTTCGAGGAGGATGATGTCCATGGGGAAGCCCTCCTTACTTCACGAGGTAGGGCAGAAGGCCGATCTGGCGCGCACGCTTGATCGCCTGGCCCAGCTCGCGCTGCTTCTTGGCGGAAACCGCGGTGATGCGGCTGGGGACGATCTTGCCCCGTTCGGACATGAAGCCCTGGAGCAGGCGCACGTCCTTGTAATCGATCTTCGGCGCGTTCTTGCCCGAGAACGGGCAGGACTTGCGGCGGCGGAAAAAGGCGCGGGCCATGGTTATGCCTCCTCACGGTCGCGGCGGCGGCTGCGCTCGCGGTCTGACTTGCGCATCTGCACCGACGGGCCGGTCTCGTGCTCGTCGACGCGGATAGACATGTAACGGATCACGTCCTCGTTGATCGCGGTCTGGCGTTCCAGCTCGGCGATCACGCCGGCCGGCGCCTCGATGTTGAGCAGGACGAAATGCGCCTTGCGGTTGCGCTTGATCTTGTAGGCGAGATTCTTGAGGCCCCAGGTCTCGGTCTTTGTGACCTTGCCCTGGTTCGACTCGACGATCTCGGTGGCGGCGGCGGCCAGCGCATCGACTTGCGCCTGGCTCAGATCCTGGCGGGCCAGGAACACGTGCTCGTAAAGCGGCACGGCGGCTTCCTTCATCTGTCTAACCGATCGCTGGCTGATCCGCGGGATTGCGGGGCCCCTCCGGCTTTCTTCGTTTCCCGTCCGCGCCAAAGGCAAGCGTGCGGGAAGCGGCGGCCCATAACCGATCGGCGGGGAATTGCAAGGACCGCGTGCGCCCGCAGGCCGCCATCGCGGGACTCTTGAAGAACCGCGCGCGGCGCGGCAAACCGTCGCCCCGACGATACCAGCGAAAGCCCGAACCCGATGCCCTCCGGCCTGGTCGCCCTGCTCGACGACGTGTCCCTGATCGCCAAGCTCGCCGCCGCCTCGCTCGACGATGTGAGCGCGGGGGCGGCCAAGGCCGGGACCAAGGCCGCGGGCGTGATCATCGACGACGCCGCGGTGACGCCCACTTACGTCACCGCCTTCACGCCCGATCGCGAACTGCCGATCATCGGCCGGATCGCCAGGGGATCGCTGCGCAACAAGCTGCTGTACCTTCTGCCGCTGGCGCTGGTGCTGAGCGAGTTCCTGTCGGCGGCGATCACGCCGCTGCTGATGCTCGGCGGGCTCTATCTTTGCTTCGAGGGGGCCGAGAAGGTTATCGAGAAGCTGGGCGGCGCGGGGCATGGCGAGACGCTGGCCGGGCCGATCGAGGACATGGCCGCGTTCGAGCGCCAGCGCGTCTCCGGCGCGATCCGCACCGACTTCATCCTCTCGGCCGAGATCATGGCGATCGCGCTGGGCGAGGTGGTGGCGGCGCCGCTGTTCCAGCGCGCGGTGATCCTGGCGCTGGTCGGCGTGGCGATCACCGTCGCGGTCTATGGCGCGGTGGCGCTGATCGTGAAGATGGACGACATCGGCCTCCATCTCGCGCGCCGGCCGGGCGCGGCGGCGCAGCGGCTGGGGCGCCTGCTTGTGGCGGCGATGCCCCGGCTGCTGGCGCTGCTCGCCTCGGTCGGGACGCTGGCGATGCTCTGGGTCGGCGGCGGCATCCTCCTGCACGGATCGGAGGAACTGGGGCTGCACGCGCCCGCCGGGCTGGCGCACGCCGTGCGGCATGCGGTGGCGCAGGCGACAGGGCCGCTCGGCGGTGTGCTCGGCTGGCTCAGCTATGCGGTGCTCGCGGCCGTCATGGGGCTGATCGTCGGCGCGCTCGTGGCGGCGGCGGTGCACATGCTCCACAAGGCGGGCGTGCTGAAGCCGGCGCGCGGCTAGAGCAGGCGCGCCAGCAGGTCGCGCGCAAACAGCGTCAGCGTATCGTCGCGCGCGCCCATGACGACGATGCGGTCGCCGGGGCGGGCGATCTCGACGATGCGGTCGGCGCAGGCGGCTCGCTCGGGGATGTGCTCGGCGTTGCCGCCGGCCTCGCCGATCAGCCGGACGATGCGTTCGCTGCCTTCGCTGCGGTCGACGGTGCCGCCGAAGTAGACGGGATCGCACAGGATCGTCACGTCGCCGGGTTCGAGCTTGCCGGCGAACACTTCGGCCAGCTCGCGGCCCATCTGGCGCAACGGGCCGTAGCCGTGCGGCTGGAAGAAAGCGATGACGCGGCCGGGATGGGCCTTGAGCGTCGCCAGCGTGGCCAGGACCTTGTCCGGGTTGTGGCCGAAGTCGTCGATCACCGTCACGCCCGCCGGACTGGTGCCGACCACGTCGAAGCGGCGCGCCAGCCCCGCGAACGCGGCGAGGGCGGCGACCGCGTCGGCCACCGGCACGCCGGCGGCATGGCACGCGGCGATTGCGGCCAGCGCATTGGCGAGGTTGTGCCGGCCGGGCACCTTGAGCGACAGCGCATGCGCGGTCCCGCCGCGCCTGTCCTCCACGGTCGCGGTCAGGCCGGTCGGGCTTTCGTGGATGCTGCCGGGGGAGACGCCGATTTGCGCGTCCGCGCTGTCGATGCCGAAGGTGACGAGCGCTTTCGCGCGGTGGGCGAGCGCGGCGGTCTCCGCATCGTCGAGGTTGATCGCCGCCACCTCGGCACGGGCGATGAAGTCGCCGAACAGGGCGCGCAGCTCCTCCAGGCTCTTGTGGTCGAGGCTGACGTTGCCGACCACCGCCACCCGCGGACGGTACAGCGCGATCGAACCGTCGCTCTCGTCGACTTCGGAGACGAAGACTTCGCCCGCGCCCACGCGCGCGCTGGCGAAGGGGGCGTCGGGGGCGACGAGGTTCTTCATCACCGCGCCGTTCATGATCGTCGGGTCGCGGCCGGCCTGTATCATGATCCAGCCGGCCATGCCGGTGACGGTCGACTTGCCGCTGGTGCCGCCGATGGCGATGCCCGTCCCGGCCGCGTTGAACAGCCGCGCCAGCAGCTCCGCCCGGCTCATGCGCGGGCAGCCCAGTTCCCTGGCGCGCACGACCTCGGGCACCGTGTCCTCAACAGCGGCCGAGGCGACCAGCGTTTGCTTGGCAGAGGTAACGCCGCTGCCGTCCTGCGGGAACAGCGCGAAACCCAGGCTTTCCAGCCAGGCGAACTTTTCTGGCGTGCGCCCCTGATCGCGGCTGCGGTCCGAGCCGGCGACCCGCGCGCCCTGGCCCTTGAGGATCAGCGCCAGCGGCAGCATGCCCGAGCCGCCGATGCCGCAGAAGAACCAGGGGTGGGTGGTGAGGTCGTGCGAGGTCATGGGCAAGCGGTATGCGTGTGTGTCACCTAACACAACATTCCTGATATCGTCCCGGGGCCGCCGGCCCCGTCGGTGCGATGTCGTGCCCGGCCACCCGCGATCCCGGCCGTTCGACGCGGCTCACGACATGCTTTCGCCGGGATGACGATATGGTTACACCTCCCGCATGCCCCGCGTCGCCATCTGCGCCCCCTCCACGCCCATCACCCCCGAGGACGCCGCCCGCCTGACGCAGCTGGCCGAGGCGGAATTCCCCGAGGTCGAGCTGCATTTCCACCCGCAATGCTTCCGGTCGGAGCACCATTTCGCGGGGCCCGACGAACTGCGCCTCGCCGCGCTGCTGGAATGCGCCAACGATCCGGCCTTTGACGCCGTCTGGTTCGCGCGCGGCGGCTATGGCGCCTGCCGCATCGCCGAGGACGCCGTCGCCCGGTTCGACCACGCGGCGCAGGACAAGGCGTTCCTCGGCTATTCCGATGCCGGCTACCTGCTCGGGGCGCTCTACCGCGCGCGGACCGGCATTCCCATCCATGCGCCGATGCCGGGCGATATCCGCCGCGCGCGGGGCGAGACGGCGGTGCGCCGGGTGCTCGGTTATCTCGCCGGCGACCGTTCGGGGCTGGAGCCCTCGCTGGACCGGCATCCGGCGGTGGCCTTCAACCTCATCACGCTGGCCATGCTCTGCGGCACTTCGCTGATGCCCGGGCTTGCCGGTCACGTCGTCATGGTCGAGGAGGTGAGCGAGCATCTCTATGCGGTCGACCGGCTGTTCTTCCACCTGACCGCGCATCTCGGCGGGATCGCCGGCCTGCGGCTCGGCCGGGTCAGTGACGTGCCCGAGAACGATCGTCCCTTCGGCGCCGCGCCGGAGGAGATCGCGCGCCACTGGTGCGCGCGCCACGCCATCCCCTATCTCGGCGCGGCGGACATCGGCCACGACGCCGCCAACAGGATTGTGCCCTTCGGACTTGCCGGGCGGGCGGAAGGGCAATAGTCCGCCGCGCCACGATACACGACACGCCAATTCGAGGAGAGGCCAGCCATGCGCGCCTTCGTTTTTCCCGGTCAGGGCAGCCAGAAAGTCGGCATGGGCGCCGACCTTGCCGAAGCCAGTGCCGCCGCGCGCGAGGTGTTCGAGGAGGTCGATGACGCGCTTGGCCAGAAGCTTTCGGCGATCATGCGCGAAGGGCCCGACGACCAGCTCACGCTGACCGAGAACGCCCAGCCCGCGATCATGGCCAACGCCATCGCCGTGCTGCGCGTGCTTGAGCGCGAGGGCGGCATCAGCCTTGCCGACAAGGCCGATTTCGTCGCCGGCCACAGCCTCGGCGAATATACGGCGCTCTGCGCCGCCGGGGCGTTCACCCTGGCCGACACCGCGCGGCTGCTCAGACTGCGCGGGCAGGCGATGCAGGCGGCGGTGCCGGTGGGCGTCGGCGCGATGGCGGCGCTCCTCGGCGCCGACATCGACAAGGCGCAGGCGCTGGCCGATGCCGCGGCCGAGGGCGAAGTCTGCACCGTCGCCAACGACAACGATCCCGGCCAGGTCGTGCTCTCGGGCCACAAGGGCGCGATCGAGCGGGCGATTGCGCTGGTCAAGGAACACGGCATCAAGCGCGGCCTGCTGCTGCCGGTCTCCGCGCCGTTCCATTGCCCGCTGATGCAGCCCGCCGCCGATGCCATGGCCGAGGCGCTGGAAAAGACCCCGCCGGGTCCGCCGCGCCTGCCGTTGTTCGCCAACGTCACCGCGGCGCTGGCCAGCGATCCCGCCGACGTGCGCCGCCTGCTGGTGGAACAGGTCACCGGCCGCGTCCGCTGGCGCGAAAGCGCCATCGCCATGAAGGAGGCGGGCGTTGCGCATTTCGTCGAACTGGGCGGCAAGGTCCTCACCCCGATGATCTCGCGCACCGTGCAGGATGTGACGGTAACGAGCGTTGTGACGATGGCGGATATCGAGGCGCTTTTGGCCAGCGTGTAATAAGGTTCGCGCAGAGACCGCAGAGGATGCAGATGACTCTCTGCGCCTCCGCGCGAACCAAAACCAACGGAGTAACCCAACAATGTTCAACCTCCACGGCATGACCGCCCTCGTCACCGGTGCCAGCGGCGGGATCGGCTCGGCGATCGCGCGGGCGTTGGCGAAGCAGGGCGCGCGGCTGGCGGTCTCGGGTTCCAACGCGCAGAAGCTCCGCGCCTTCCGCGACGAACTGGACGAGCATACGCCGCAGCACCTGCAGGAAGTCGATCACGTCGCCATCACCTGCGACCTGGGCGATCCCGAGGCGGTCGAGAAGCTGGTGCCGGCGGCGGTGGCTTCGCTCGGCAAGCTCGACATCCTGGTCAACAACGCGGGCATCACGCGCGACAACCTGGCCATGCGGATGAAGGACGAGGAATGGGACGCGGTGATCCGCGTCAACCTCGAGGCCGCGTTCCGGCTGATGCGCGCCGCCACGCGCCCGATGATGAAGGCGAAGTTCGGCCGCATCATCACCATCACCAGCGTCGTCGGGGCGACGGGCAACCCCGGGCAGATGAACTATGCCGCGGCCAAGGGCGGGCTCACCGCCATGTCGAAAAGCCTCGCGCAGGAGATCGCCAGCCGGGGCATCACGGTCAACTGCGTCGCGCCCGGCTTCATCCGCACGGCGATGACCGACGTGCTGCCCGACGCGCAGAAGGACGCGTTGAACGCGCGCATCCCGATGGGCCGAATGGGCGAGGGCGAGGACATTGGCGCCGCCGTCGCCTATCTCGCCAGCCGCGAGGCGGGCTATGTCACCGGGCAGACGCTGCACGTGAACGGTGGCATGGCGATGCTCGGCTAATTCGCCGGGACGACAGGCCAAACGCCACAATTATCCCCAGAATCGCATGCCGCAGCCTCCTTCGCGCTTGCCGCAAGCGGCCCCGGCGTTAAGGAATATGGTCCGAATTCAGCATCGGCAGGCGACTCCCGCCGCCAGCCGAAGGGGGACATGAGACCGTCATGAAGGCCACTATCGAACGCGCGACGCTGCTGCGCTGCCTGTCCCACGTGCAGTCCGTCGTCGAGCGGCGGAACACCATTCCGATTCTCTCCAACGTGCTGATAGAGGCATCGCCGGACGGCTCGCTGCGGCTGATGGCGACGGACCTCGACCTGCAGGTGGTGGAAACGATGGGCGCGGTCTCTGTCGAGGTGCCGGGGGCGATCACCGTTTCGGCGCACCTGCTGTTCGACATCGCGCGCAAGCTGCCCGATGGCAGCCAGGTCTCGATCGAAACCGCCGACAACCGCATGACGGTGAAGGCGGGGCGCAGCCGCTTCTCGCTGCCGACGCTGCCGCGCGACGACTTCCCGGTGATCGTCGAGGGCGAGCTGCCGACCAGCTTCGAGCTGCCGGCACGGACGCTGGCCGAGCTGATCGACCGTACCCGCTTCGCCATCTCCACCGAGGAGACGCGCTATTATCTCAACGGCATCTTCCTTCATGTCACCGACGAGGAACTGAAGGCCGCCGCCACCGACGGCCACCGCCTGGCGCGCTTCACGCTGCCCCGGCCCGACGGTGCCGAGGGCATGCCCGACGTGATCGTGCCGCGCAAATGCGTGGCCGAGCTGCGCAAGCTGATCGAAGAAGCGCTCGACACCAGTGTGCAGGTCGATCTCTCCGCTTCGAAAGTGCGCTTCACGCTGGGCGGCGAGAACGGCGTGGTGCTGACCAGCAAGCTGATCGACGGTACCTTCCCCGATTACAGCCGCGTCATTCCCACCGGTAACGACAAGCTGCTCAAGCTCGATCCCAAGAGCTTCTACGAGGGCGTGGACCGCGTCGCCACGATCGCCACCGAAAAGACCCGCGCGGTCAAGATGGCGCTGGACACCGACCGCGTGACGCTTTCCGTCACCTCGCCCGACAACGGCACGGCGGCCGAGGAATTGGCGGCTGACTATAGCGCGTCCGGCTTCGAGATCGGCTTCAATGCCGGCTATCTGAAGGATATCCTCAGCCAGATCGACGGCGACAGCGTGGAACTCCACCTCGCCGATGCCGGCGCGCCGACTCTGATTCGTCAGAACGAGAAGAGTGCGGCGCTTTATGTGCTGATGCCGATGCGGGTCTAAGAGGGATTTCGAGCCGGACGGGATCATCCGGCGACTCGGAAAATCACGGCAAACAAAGGAAATCCAGAGGCATTCCGGTTCGATCGGAACCGGAATGCCTTTCGGGCGAACAATACATCGCACCGCCACTGTCCCCGCGATAGCGGGCCTGGTTCCGGACGTTCGCAGATGGATCGCCCGGCGAAGGCGGCTGCCTGCGGGGCGGCTCCGCTTGTCTCTCTCCTCTCTTTTTCTCTGGAAGTCGCATCGCTTGATGAGGAAGTATTGATCTTGTCCAAGATAAAACGTGCATATCAAGCGATAATCCGAAATTCGAAAAAAGAGATTCGTCGCATGAAGTCTCGATCTTGATGATGATTGGGGCGGATCGGTAATTTTCCGCGATAAGGTGAGGTCTGGCATTATTTCCATCGGGGGATTTTTGGGTTCTAAGCACCTGCCTTTTCAAGGAAGGAGCCATAAAATGCAGAAGTTCGTTATTACGCTGGCTGCCGCGGCCGGTTTTGCCGCCATTCCGGCCCATGCCCAGCCCGTAACGCCCGAATCCACCGAATCTCCGGCCCCGGCGCCTACGCCCACGCCCGCGCCGGAACCGATCCCCACGCCGGACAGCTAAGTCCGCATGGCGGCGGGCAGGGAAGTTTTACCGAGTCTTTCCTGTCCGCCTGCCGACGTGTCGGGCTCGGCGACGGGCGCGGCACGTCGGCTTCGGGGGCGGGGGCTTCGGGTGGCGCGTTCAGCCGGCCGACCCGATGATGCCCCATGATGGAAGGGCGGGCCGTGGCCCGCCTTTTGTTTTTGTTCGTCGGTTTTTGTCGGACGGTCTTTTTCGGGAGCCGCCCGGCGCGCGGGGTCAGGGGCGTGCCGCGGCGATCATGTCCTCGACGGCGATGAACTTCTCACGCGGGGCGCCTTCGCGGGCGCGGGCGACTTCGGCCTCGTCGATCCGACGCCAGTCGTCGAACGCCATGACCGCGAGGTTGCGTTCGGCGGCGAGCCGGTCGAAGCCTTCGCCGCCCGCCTTGCCGGCCCCGCCGCCGACATCCTCGGCGATCTTCTCGATCACCGCGAAGCCGTCCGGGCGGTTGGTGCCGATCGTCCCGGTGGGGCCCCGGCGGGCCCAGCCGACGCAGTAGAGCCCTGGCCGGATGCGGCCCTCCTCGTTGGCGAAGCGGCCGGCGCGCTCGTCGAACGGCACGTCGGGGATGGGCGAGGTCTGGTAGCCGATGCAGATGACCGCGAGATCGGCGGGAACGGTGTAGCGCTCGCCGGTGCCGACCGCCTTGCCGCCTTCCAGCCGGGTCCGCTCCACCTCGACGCCGGTTATCCGACCGTCGCCGAGGATCGCCTTGGGCGCGGCGAAGAAGTCGAACTCGACCTCGATCGGCTTGCCTTCGCGCTCGGCCGGCGGGATCGCCGCGAAACCGCGCAGCAGCGTAACCGACTTGCGCTGGCCGGGGTCGAGCGCGGCGTCCTCGGCCTCGGGCGGGAGGTCCGCCGGATCGACGCTGGGGCAGGCGCGCCCGAGATGGCCGAGTTCGCCCAGTTCCTTGGGCGTCATGGCGATCTGGTGCGGCCCGCGCCGGCCGAGCACGGTGATCTTGCGGATGCGCGAATGGTCGAGCCTGTCGAGTGCGTGGTTGACGATGTCGCTGCCGTGGAACTCGTCGCGGGTCTTGGCGAGGATGCGCACCACGTCGAGCGCGACGTTGCCGTTGCCGATCACCACCGCGTTGCCGCCCGACAGGTCGGGGTCGAGCTGCGTGAAGCCCGGATGGCCGTTGTACCAGCCGACGAAAGCGGCGCTGCCGAACACGTTGGGCAGGTCCTCGCCGGCGATCCCGGCCTTCTTGTCATGCGGCGCGCCGGTGGCGAGGACGACCGCGTCGTACAGCTCCTGCAGCTCTCCGATGCTGACGTCGCGGCCGACGGTGACGTTGCCGATGAAGCGGACGTTGTCCGATTGCGAGGTCGCCTCGTAGCGGCGCGAGACGCCCTTGATCGACTGGTGGTCCGGCGCCACGCCGAAGCGGATCAGGCCGTAGGGCACGGGCAGGCTGTCGAAGATATCGACGCGCACGTCGCTGCCCCACTGCTTCTGGGCCGCTTCCGCCGTATAGTAGCCCGCCGGGCCCGATCCGATGATCGCGATCTGCAGCACCCGTCATCTCCCAGTTTTTCAAACGTTAAGGCCGGTCGTCCGCCGGTCACGGGCTTACGCTAGCAGCACTCGCGGCGGCGAGGGAAGGGGCGATGGCACTTAACCGTTTCGCAAGTGCGGCCGGTGCATGGCGACAGCATGTCTGTCGAGACCGGAACCCAGGAGCGCAACGCCGCGCATGCGCCGCCGCGCGTGCCATCGGCCGCGGCTCCATCGGCGGCAGCCTACGTGCCGAATCGGGTGTTTCACATTCCCGGCTACTGGGCGTTCATCGCGCCGGTCATGGCCGCCGGCCTGGTGCCCGCGTATGCCTCCGCGCGCGCGTTGCCGGTGGCTGCGGCCGTGCTCGCCGTGCTCGTGGCCATGCTGATCGGCGTGTCGGCGAAGGTCTTTGCCCGGCTGGAACGCGAGACGGCACGCAATGCCGGGCAGCGGGCCGTCGTCATGCTGCTGGGCGTGGGGTTGCCGATGCTGCTCTACGGTGCCGCCGCGGCGAACTGGGCGCGCCAGCAGGGTGAGCCGTTCTGGATCGGCGCGGTCGGCATGGCCGGGCTGGCGGCCACCGCCGCATCGCTGCTGCTCGCGCGCCGTTCGCCGGCGATGCTGACGGCGCTGGCCGCGGTGTGGCTACCGCTGGTCGCGGGTGCCGGCGCCTGGCAGGGCTGGTGCATTCTCGCCATCGGCACGGTCGGCGGCACGCTCATGGCGTGGCGCCAGATGGTGAGCTATCGGCAGGCGATGGCCAGGCGGCAGGAACAGCAACGCGTGCACCAGCGTGCGTTCGACATCCTGGTCGACTACGAAAGGACGGGCCAGGGCTGGTTCTGGGAAACCGACGCCAGCGGGCGGATCACCTATCTGTCCCCCAGCCTGGGCGATGTTTTCGGCTGCCCGGTCGAGGCGCTGCGGGGCAGGCCTTTCGTGGAGCTGTTCGGCGATGACATAACCGGCCACGAAAGCGCGGCGACCTCCCTCAACTTCCACTTTTCCGCGCGCGCCGGGTTCCGCGACATCGTGGTGAGCGTCGCCGCGGAGGGGAAAGAGCGCTGGTGGTCGATCTCGGGTTCGCCGATCCTCGACGGTTGCGGCGCCTATCTCGGCTTTCGCGGCTTCGGCTGGGACCAGAGCGAGCGCCGCCGCTCGCAGGAGCGCAGCTCGCGCCTGGCGCACTACGATTCGCTGACCGGCGCGGCCAACCGCCTGCAGATGTCGCAGTCGCTGGAGACGATTCTCAACGCGCCGGACGAGGCGCAGCGCAAGTGCGCCGTCCTGCTGATCGACCTCGACCGGTTCAAGCAGGTTAACGACACGCTGGGCCATCCCGCCGGCGACGACGTGCTCAAGCAGGTGGCGGAGCGGCTGCGCGGCGCGGTCGGCGGCATGGGGCGCATCGGCCGGATCGGTGGCGACGAGTTCCAGGTGATCCTGCCGGGCGCGCACGAACGGGAGGTTCTCGGCGAGCTGGCGGGGACGATCCTGTCCAGCCTGTCGCAGGTCTACCCGCTGGACGACAAGCGCGCCGTGATCGGGGCCTCGGTCGGCATCGCGCTCGCGCCCGACGACGGCGTCACGTCCCAGGCGCTTATCCGCAACGCCGATCTTGCGCTCTATGCCGCCAAGAAGGCGGGGCGCGGCCTCTATCGCTTCTACGTTCCCGATCTGCACGGCGATGCCGAGGAGCGGCGCCAGTTGGAGCGCGATCTGCGCGAGGCGGTGGCCACCGGCGGGCTCGAGCTGTGGTACCAGCCCATCGTCCACACGGTCAGCGAAACCATCACGGGCTTCGAGGCGCTGCTGCGCTGGACGCATCCACGGCTCGGCACGCTGTCGCCGGCCAGGTTCGTGCCACTTGCCGAAGAGGCGGGGCTGATCGCGCCGATCGGCGAATGGGCGCTGCGCACCGCCTGCCGGGATCTGGCCAACTGGCCGGAATCGGTCTCGGTCGCGGTCAATCTCTCGCCGCTGCAGTTCGCCAATCCGGCTCTGCCGGCGATCGTCACCAGCGCGCTGGCTTCGGCCCAGGTCGCGCCCTCGCGCCTCGAGCTGGAGATCACCGAGCGCGTGTTCCTCAGCGAGGACACCTCGACCGAGGCGACCTTCGCCGCGCTGAAGCGGATCGGCGTGCGGCTGGCGCTGGACGATTTCGGCACCGGCTATGCGTCGATCGGCTATCTCGATACGGCGCCGTTCGATCGCATCAAGATCGACCAGAGCCTGTTGCGCGGGGCGACCGCGCCGGGCAGCCGCAACGGCCCCATCCTGGCCTCGATCGTCGGGCTGGGCGAAGCGCTCGACATGGAGACGACGGCCGAGGGCGTCGAGACGCTGGAAGAACTCGAACTGGTCCGGGCGCTCGGCTGCAGCCACGTCCAGGGCTATATCTACGAACCGCCGATGCCGCTGGCCGACGCCGTCGCGCGGCTTGCGCGCGGGCTGGACGCGGGGACCGCCGGATCGCACGCGCTGCGCGCGCCGCGCAACGCGATCCTGCGCAAGATCGTGCTCGAAGCGGACGGCGAGCGCCACGAGGCCCTGGTGCGCAACATCACGGTCAGCGGGGCGATGGTCGAGGCGCCGGGCCCGGTCCAGCCGGGCGCGAGCGTGACCGTGCATGTCGAGGAAGGACAGGCGATTCCCGCGACGGTGCGGTGGCGCGACGGCGACCGCATCGGCGTGCAGTTCGCCGCGCCGCTCGTCATCGATACGCCGCGCCGCATGCGGCCGCCCGTGCCGGCCATTGCCGCCCCGCCGGCCGGCGATGCCCCGGACATCCGCCGCGCCACCCGGTGAATCGGGTGGCGGTTAGCCGTTCCTAAACCATTGCCGCCGTAGAAGTCCGAGCGGCGAAACGGGATCACGACTTGGCGGGATTGGCAAACTTCGGGCTTGCGAGGCTGCGCGGCGATGGCGCCAGGTCTTCCCAGGCCGAACTGCGGCAGGCGCTCCAGCTTCTGCGCGACTACGAGCAGTCGGGGCAGGGCTGGTTCTGGTCGACCGATGCCGGCGGGCGGATCGACTATATTTCCGAATGCCTCGCACAGCGGCTGGGCAAGACGCGCGGCGATCTGATCGGCCAGCCGTTCAACAGCCTGTTCCTGCCCGAAACCGACGATCACATCCCGGTCGAACGCACGCTGCCGGTGATCCTGGGCAAGCGCAAGACCTTCGCCGACCTTTCGGTGCGCGCGGCGGTGGGGCGCGAGGAGCTGTGGTGGTCGATCTCGGGCCGGCCGCACCATGACGCGGCGGGCGACTTCGCCGGCTTTCGCGGCAACGGCGCCGACATCACCGAACGTCGCCGCAGCCAGCGCGACGCCGAACGGCTGGCGATGTACGATTCGCTGACCGGGCTTTCCAACCGCCTGCGCATATCGAACCACCTCGACAATACGCTTGCCGCCTTCAAGCAGGCCAAGCGCAGCTGCGCGGTGATGATGCTCGATCTCGACCGGTTCAAGCAGGTCAACGACACGCTGGGCCATCCCGCCGGCGACGAACTGCTCAAGCAGGTCGCCGACCGGATCGGCCGCGTGATCCGCAAGGGTTGCGAGCTGGGCCGGCTGGGCGGCGACGAGTTCCAGGTGATCCTGCCCGATATCGACGACCGCGGCGAACTGGGCGAGATTGCCCGGAAGATCATCCAGATCGTCTCGCAACCCTATTCGCTGGAAGGCGCGCGCTGCGTCATCGGCGTCTCGGTGGGCATCGCCATCGCGCCTTACGACGGTATCACCAGCGACGAGCTGATCCGCAACACGGACCTTGCGCTCTATGCGGCCAAGGGCGGCGGGCGCAGCCAGTTCCGCTTCTATTCGATCGAGCTGCACAACGAGGCCGAGACCCGCCGGCGGATCGAGGATGACTTGCGCGACGCGCTGGCCGAGGGCCAGATCGCGCTCAACTACCAGCCGCTGGTCTGTACCCGCACCAACAGGGTCGTGGCGATGGAGGCGGTGATGCGCTGGCAGCATCCCGTGCTCGGCGCGATCTCGCCGGCGCTGTTCATTCCCGTCGCCGAGGAAAGCAACCAGATCGGCCAGCTTGGCGAATGGGCGCTGCGCCGCGCGTGCGACGAGGCCGCGCAGTGGCCCGGCAACGTCAAGGTTTCGGTCAACGTTTCGCCGGCGCAGTTCGCCAACCGGAACCTGCCCGCGCTGGTGGCGCAGGCGCTGGCCGCCTCGGGCCTGCCGCCCGAGCGCCTGGAGCTGGAGCTGACCGAATCGATCTTTCTGAACGACAGCGATTCGACGGACGAGATGTTCGCCGCGCTGAAGGGGATCGGCGTGCGGCTGGCGCTGGACGACTTCGGCACCGGCTATTCCTCGCTCGGCTATCTGCGCAAGGCGCCGTTCGACAAGATCAAGATCGACCAGAGCTTCATCCGCGGCGTGACCGAGCCGGCCAACCGCAACGCGGCGATCATCAAGGCCATCGTCAGCCTGGCCGAAGCGCTGGACATGGACACCACGGCCGAGGGCATCGAAGCGCACGACGAGCTGGACCTGATGCGCGGGCTCAAGGTCAGCCAGATCCAGGGCTTCATCTATTCCCAGGCGATCTCGGCGCAGGCGGCGCAGGCCGCGATGGAAAGCGGCGACTGGGTGATCGAGCCGCAGGGGCCGGCCCGGGCGCGTTCGGACCGCAGGACGGTGCTGCGCAAGGTCGGGCTGATCCACGAGGATCACCGCTACGACGTGACCATGCGCAATCTATCGAGCAGCGGCTGCCTGGTCGAGGGGCTGCTGGACGTGCCGAAGGGCACCGAATTCGTCGTCGACTTCGGCGAGGGGCAGCTTGCGGTGGCGAGCGTGCGCCGCTCGCGCGGGACGATGCAGGGCCTGCAGTTCGAGCAGAACCTGGTCGACGACGGCGCCGGCGGCCTCGTCACCCGCAATCGCGTGTCGCCCTACATGCTGGCGGCGGCGGGCATGCCGCTGGGCGCGCTGCCGGCCGGGCAATATCCGCTGGGGCCGCAGTCGGCCGGAAAGGGCGGCTTTTCGATGCCGCGCTTCGCCCATCTCAACGAGGCGGCGCGCAAGGGCATGGCGAATCCCGGCTAGAGGCTGATCGGGGCGCCGGCCGTGCTCAGTCGACGCGGAAGTGCTGCATCGAGCCGCCGCCGCCGAAGTACGGGCTGGCGACCTCGATGAATTTGGCGAAGCCAGGGCTGGACTTGGCGGCGGCGTGCGCCTCGGCCGAATCCCATTCGACGAGGAACAGCACGGTGCCGGGGTTCTCGACGCCCGGCAGGACCCTGACGGAGCGGCAGCCGGGGGCCGAGAGCAGCGCGGCGCTGCCGCTTTCGTTCATCGCCTTGATAAGGCCGGCGGCATCGCCGTCCTTGGCCTGCAGCATCGCCACTTCGAGGTCCATCCACGCTCTCCCGGAATAAGGTGTCGCGCGCCTCATGCCCGCCGCGGCCGGACCGCGCAACCTCGGACGTGCGCTTGGTGCGCGGGGCTCAGACGTGAGGGAGGTCGGCGCCGGCGCGGAACCCGCCGATGCCGGTCTCGCGCGTGGCGATGCCCGTCAGCAGGCTGTCGGCGATCATCCGCGCGCGCATCCCGACCAGGCGCGTCGCCGCGGGGTGGCGCTCCAGCTCGCGCAGCGTGGCGTAGAATAGCTCGAGCCACTGCGCGAAGTGGCGTTCCTCCAGCCCGGGGATGGCGAGATGCTTGGCCATCGGGTTGCCGGCGAACTCGCCGCTGTTGTGCAGGATCGAGCGCCAGAAGCCCTTCATCCGGTCGAGATGCACGGACCAGTCGGTGATCCGCTCGGCGAAGATCGGGCCGAGCAGTTCGTCCGCGCGGATGCTGGCGTAGAAGGTGTCGACCAGCCGTGAAACGAAGTCGGCGTCGATCCCGATCGCTTCCGCCTCGGCCCGCTTGCGGGCGCGCGCGGCGGCGGCGTGGGCGTGGACCTCGGCGGAGGAGGGGTTCGGGTTCTCGTGATGCGGATGACGGGCCATGGCAGCGAATATAGTGATCCTGCCCCGAAAGGGGAGGGCGAGGAGGCGCTACACGTCGAATCCGGCGCATTCGCGTTGGGCCTTGCGCAGCATCGCCGGCCAGAAGCGCTGTTCGGCGAAGCCGTTGACCCAGTCGGGGGCGAGCATCGCGCCCTGCTTGTCCTGCACCTCCTGCGTCGGGAGCTGCAGCTCGCGGCCCATCGCCAGCGTGCGCACCTGCGTGGTGCAGGCCCATTCGAGCATGTAGAGCCGCGCGAAGGCGGAGGCGATCGAGCGGCCCACGGTCAGCGTGCCGTGGTTGCGCAGGATCATCAGATGCTTGCCGCCCAGGTCCGCCGCCAGCCGCGCGCGCTCGTCCTCGGCGGTCGCGACGCCCTCGAATTCGTGGTAGGCGACATCGTGCCAGACGTTGAGCGCGTTCTGGCTCAGCGGCAGCAGGCCTTCCTTCAACGCGGAGACGGCCACCCCGTCGCGGCTGTGGAGGTGCATCACGCTGCGGGCGTCGTCCCGCGCGCCCAGCAGCCCGGCGTGGATGTTGAAGCCGGCCGGGTTGATCGGCAGGTCGCAGGGCTCGACGAGGTTGCCGTCCATGTCGAGCCGCATCAGGCTCGACGCCGTGATCTCGTCGAACATCAGGCCGAAGGGGTTGAGCAGGAACGTGCCGTCGGGCAGCCGCATCGACAGGTGCGTGGCGATGTGGTCGTCCCAGCCGAACAGCGCCACCAGCCGGTAGGCCGCCGCCAGTTCGCAGCGCATCTGCCAGACGTATTCGTCGCTTGCGGTATTGCCGACGCCCGTGCCGTCGATCCTTGCTGCCGTGGCCATGGTGCCTCTCCTTCTCCAGCGCGCCGCCCGGAGCGGGGCCGGGCGCCTGCGGCTATTGCCGATCAGCTTGCGCCATCTGCCGCGCGGCTTGGCGCGGCGCGTGAAACAGGCGATGAACGTATCCGCCGGATTGCGCAAGAGGAGGATTGCATGGCCGAAGGCACCGTCACGCTGGATACCAGCGACGTCGACAAGTGGATCGGCAAGCCCATCGTCTTTGCCGAGATGTGGGACCCGTGCAACGCCACCGACATCCGCCGCTGGGTGCAGGCGATGGACTATGCCAACCCGCTGCACTGGGACCAGGAATTCGCCGCGAAGTCGAAGTTCGGCGGTATCGTCGCGCCGCAGAGCTTCACCGTCGCGATGGACTATGGCCACGGCTGCCACCCTTCGTGCGTCGGCAAGATTCCCGGCAGCCACCTGATCTTTGCGGGCGAGGAGTGGTGGTTCTACGGCAGCCCCGTCCGCCCCGGCGACAAGCTGTTCCAGGAACGCACCTTTGCCGGCTACAAGGTGACGGACACCGCCTTCGCCGGCCCGACGATGTTCGCCGACGGCGACACCGTGCACCGCAACCAGCACGGTACGCTGATCGCCAAGGAGCGCGCGACCTCGATCCGCTACCTCGTGGAGGAAGCGGCCAAGCGCAAGGTCTATGACAAGGGCAACCGGCCGCCCAAGCTGTGGACCCGCAGCGAGCTGGAAGAGGTGGAGCGCGTGCGCCTCGCCTGGATCCTCTCGAACCGCGATGGCGTCTCGCCGCGCTATGCCGAGGTCAAGGTGGGCGACAAGCTGCCGCGCCGCGTGATCGGCCCGCACAGCCGCGTGTCCTTCGCGCTCGAATGCCGCGCCCACCGGCAGAACATCTGGGGCACCTGGCGCTGGAACGTGCCCGAAGGCGTCTACGATCCCGCCAAGGAAGATGCCGGCTTCGCCTCCGACATGACGTACGACCACGAGGCGAGGCGGATCGACCCGCGCCAGGGCGACGGCCTGCACCACGGCCCGTCCTCGGGCCACATCAACGACGAGAAGGGCGAGAAGGTCGGCATGGGCGGCGTCTACGGCTACGGCTCGTCGATGAACGCCTGGCATGTCGACACGGTTGCCTATTGGGCCGGGCACGAGGGCTATATCTGGCACTCGGTCACGCAGTTCCGCAGCCCCGCCTTCGAGGGCGACGTGACCTATGTGGACGGCGAAGTGGTGGAGAAGATCGACCAGTCCGCCTACGGCATGCCGGTGGTCAAGGTGCAGACGCGCATGACCACGCAGAACGGCGACACGATCCTCAAGGGCACGGCCGAAGTCAGCCTGCCGGTGTAGGAAACGTCGTCCCGGCGAAAGCCGGGACCGCTGGCCTCATCGGCGCGAGGTTCCATCGATGAGGCCAGCGGTCCCGGGTCGAGCCCGGGACGACGCACAAGGGAGAGGGCAATGGCCGACCGCGAGGATATCATCCAGCTCGTCAACCTCTATGGCCTGGCCATGGACACGCAGCGCTGGGACCTGTTCGACCGCATCTTCACCGCCGATGTCGACGCCGACTATGGCCCCACCTCGCACTGGACCGACCGGGAACGGTTCAAGGCGGACTTCGGATCGTTCCACGAGCTGTTCGACGCGACGCAGCACGTGATGACCAACCACCTCGTCGCGATCGACGGCGACACCGCCCATGCGCACACTTATGGCGCCTGGCGGCTGATCCGCCACGCCGCGGGCGATCCGCCGGTGTGGGACGGCACCGGCTATTACGACGACCGGCTGGTGCGCACGCCCGCCGGCTGGCGCATTGCCCGGCGCGTGTGCCGGGTGGTCTACTGGACGGGCAACCCGAAAGTGCAGACGCCGCTGGAGGAGATCGAGTTCCAGCTCGACCTCGTCTCGCTGCGCGAGGAGGCAGCGCAGGGACGGCTCGATTTCCTGAAGGCGATCACCTAAGGTCTGTTCTCTAAGCTACTGGTATAGAGGACGGACCCTGGTGGCCAAGATGCGCGACGCGATCCGGATGACCGAGGCGGAGATCGCCGCGTTGCTGGACGAATGCCGGAGCCTGCAGGTGGCGACGCTCGACAGGACCGGCGCGCCGCATCTTACCACGGTCTGGTTCGCCCGTCTGGACGGCGCCTTCCTGTTCGAGACTTACGGCAAGTCGCAGAAGGTGGTGAACTTGCGCCGCGACCCGCGCGTCGCGCTGCTGGCCGAGCAGGGCACCAGCTATGACCAGCTGCGCGGCGTCTCGGTGCAGGGCCGGGCGGAGATCGTCGACGGCGGCGAGGACCTGCTGCGGCTGATGCAGGTCATCGTCGCGCGCAACCATCGCGGATTGAGCGACGCCGAGGTCGCCACGATCGCCGCGTCAATGGTGGAAAAGCGCGTGGTCGTCTCGGTGCGGCCGGACCGGGTGATAAGCTGGGACCACCGCAAACTGGGCATGTGAGGCGGTGGCAAGGTAATCTCCTCCCAGCCACTCCCAATCCCGCTCAGGCTGAGCGGATGCGGTGTTTGCCATAATCCCTTCGTAGGGCGGACGGGTAGGGGGCATCATCATCATCCCCCGTCCGCCAGCCTGCCCGGTTCTTTCCTACACCCCGTTCCCCTGATAAAGTTCCCTGTTTGTTCTCGTTGAAGGAGCAGTCATGGAACTTCCCACCATCGATTTCGCCGCCTGTGAAGGCCACGCCCAGATCGCCGGCTGGACGGAGGAGCGCCGCGTGCGCTTCCTGTCGCGACTGGCCGAATGCGGCAACGTGCGCGCCAGCGCGGCGGGATGTGGGCTTTCGCCGCAGTCGGCCTACAAGCTGCGGCGGCGCGATACGCTGTTCGCGCGCGCCTGGCGGGCGGCGGTGCTGCTGGCGCGCGACCATTCCGCGCAGGTGCTGGCGGACCGCGCGCTCGACGGCGTCGAGGAGCCGATCTTCTATCGCGGCGAGCAGGTCGGCGTGCGGCGGCGCTATGACGCGCGGCTGCTGCTGGCGCACATGGCGCGGCTGGACCGGCTCGCCGAAGATGCGGCGGCGGCCGACAACGCGGCCGGTGACGCGAACGGTGACGCGGACCGGTTCGACGAGCTGCTGGCGCTGATCGCCGGCGAGGCGCCGCCCGAGGCGATGGCGGGCGAGGACCCGTATCTGCCGCGCACGCTGGAACAGCATGCGGCCGAGGCCGGCTTTGAAGCGCGCGAGGCCAGGCGCGCGGAGCTGCCGAGCGAGCGCTCCAGGGCCGGGCAGGACGCGCGCGCCGCCGCGATCGAAGCCGCCGTCGAGGCCGCCTGCATCGCGGCCGAATGCGAATGGAGCGCCTGGTTCGACCGCGCCTGCGTCGCGGTCGACCGCTGCGACGCCCGCGCCCTCTCGTTCCGCGCCAGGACAGTATCAACCGCGTCAACCGCCGGGCTGGCGGCGGCAGAGGTCATGCGGCCCGGACTGGGCTGAAAATCCTCCCCGGCACGAATGCGTATCGTCCCGGACTCGATCCGGGGCCGCCAGCGGCCGGGCTGAACCTCGCATCGACGAGGCTGGCGGTCCCGGGCCGAGCCCGGGACGAGGTGCTTTGCGCTTTTGCGGCGCGCGGATGCCGTATGCGGTTCGCGTGGCGGTGAGGATTATCGGCCCTGCCATTCCGGCTGGCGCTTCTCGGCGAAGGCGCGGGGGCCCTCGCGCGTGTCCTCGGAGGCCAGCCAGCGGCGGAAGGCGGGGTGTTCCGCCTGGCCGTCGAGCGCGTCGGCCAGCGTCGGCTGGTCGAGGCCCCACATCGCCAGTTCCTTGGTCAGCCGCACGGCGAGCGGCGCGTTGGCGGCGATCTGGCGGCAGAGCGCGGCCACCGCCGCGTCGAGCGCGTCGGACGCGGCGATCTCGCTGACGAAGCCCATCGCCAGGCCTTCCGGCGCGGTGATGTTGCGTCCCGTCAGCAGCGGGCCCATCGCGCGCTTGAGGCCGGCCTGCCGCACCAGCCGGTGAATGCCGCCGCCGATCGCGATCAGGCCCACCTTCGGCTCGGGCAGGCCGAACACGGCCTTGTCCGAGGCGACGATCATGTCGCAGGCCAGCGCCAGCTCGAAGCCGCCGCCCAGGCACAGCCCGTCCACCGCCGCGATCACCGGCTTGGTCAGGTCATGCCGCTGGGCAAGGCCGGCATAACCGGTGGCGGGGTAGGGGTTGGCGCCGTCCGTGCTGAACGCGGTCAGGTCGCTGCCGGCGCAGAATGCCCGCCCGCCGGCGCCCCTCACCACGCAGACCCGCAGCGCCTCGTCGGCGGCGAAGCGGTCGAAGGCCTCGGCCAGCGCCAGGTGCATCTCGGGCAGCAGCGCGTTCAGCTTGGCCGGCCGGTCGATTGTGACGGTGAACACGCCGCCTTCCGCCGCGGTAAGAATGAACGCGCTGGCCATCGCCGTCTCCCGTTTCGTTGCCGTCGGGCAGCTATCGGTGAAAAGCTGCCTCTCGACAACGGCGCATTCTTTGTCGACAAGCGGCGCACGAGCCCGGGAATGCGGCCGAGAACGAAGTTTGGGAGAGCCGCTTGAGTTATCTGGGTGAGTTGCGCCGGAACGCCCGTCCGCTGGCGGCCGCGAGCTTGGGGGTGGGCACCAGCCTGCCGCTGTTCGCCTACACCAACAGCGTCTTCGCGCCGCACCTGATCGAGGCGTTCGGCTGGTCGCGCGCGCAGTTCGCGCTGATCGGCATCACCATGCTGGCGACGCTGCCGTTCCTGCCGCTGATCGGCCGGGTGACGGACAAGCTCGGCGTCCGGCGCGTGGCGCTGACCGGCACGCTGCTGATCCTGCCGGGCTTCATCGGCTACAGCCTGATGACGGGCAGCTTCGAACTGTACCTCCTGCTGTTCACGGCGGTGCTGATCTTCGCCAGCATGACCGGGCCGCTGGTCTACACCCGCGTCGTCGCCGAGAATTTCGAGCGGGCGCAGGGCCTTGCGCTCACCATCGTCAACTGCGCGCCGGCGGTGCTGGCGGTGCCGCTGATCCCGCTGCTCAACATGATGATCGAGGAGATCGGCTGGCGCATGTCCTTCGCCGCGCTCGGCAGCTTCTGCTTCGTCTGCGGCATCACCGCGATTCTCATGCTGCCCCCCCGGCAGCCCGCGCCCGAACCTGCGTCCGAACCTGCACCCGAACCCGCGCCCGCGCCGAAGGCGGAAGCAGGCGCGCCGCTGCGGGAGGCGAAGCGGGGGGACTACCAGATCATCCTGCGCAGCCCGCTGTTCTGGCTGATCCTCGTCGCCATGTTCCTCTGCCTGCTGCAGACGCAGCTCCATTCCTCGCAGATGAACCTGATGCTGATCGACCAGGGCCTGACGATCCAGACGGCGGCGAACATCGCCTCGGTCTATGCCTTCGGCACGATCGTCGGCCGCATCGCCTGCGGCCTCGCGCTCGACCGGTTCCCGACGCCGATCGTCACGTTCGTCTCGATGTTCCTGCCGGCGATCGGTTTCCTCATGCTCGGCAGCCATTTCGATGGAGAGGGCGTCATCGCCATCGCGATGTTCCTCGTCGGGCTGTCGGTGGGCGCGGAAAGCGATATCATCCCCTTCCTCGTCGCGCGCTATTTCAAGGTGCGCATCTACAACACGACGCTCGGCCTGCTGACGACCTGCGCGTTCCTCGCCTCGGCCACGGGCGCTCTCGGCGTCAGCTACACGCTGAGCCGGTTCGACAGCTTCGAGCCGTTCCTCTGGGTTATCGCGGGCTCGATTATGGTCGGCAGCTTCCTGTTCCTGCTGATGCCCAAGTCGCGCGACGTGCCCAAGATCGGTTAGTCTTCACAAGCAAAGGACATGCCCATGCTTCGTACCGCCATCGCCCTGTCGCTTCTGACGATGACCGCGCCGGTTGCGGTTCACGCTCACGGCCATGCCCACGCCCATGCCCACGCCACCGCGCCCGCGCAGGCGGCCGATAGCCGCTTCGTCCTGCTGGAGGGCGGGCGCAACTTCCGCGATGTCGGCGGCTACCGCACGGCGGACGGGCACCTGGTCAAGCCGGGCGTGCTCTACCGTTCGGGCTCGCTCGGCAGCCTCACGCCGGACGGGCAGGCAAGCCTGCGCGGGCTGCACGTCGCCTCGGTCATTGACCTGCGGACCACCGAGGAGCGTTCCCGCGACACGGTGAATCTGCGCGAGGCGGTGGGGCCGGGCTACTGGACGCGCGACTACGGCATGTCGCTGGGCGATGTGGGCCACCTGTTTTCCGATCCCGCCAAGCTCACCGCCGATGCGATGCTGGCGATGATGCGCCACGTCTACCAGACGCTCCCGCGCGAGCAGGCGCCGGCCTATCGCGAGCTGTTCGCCCGGCTGGGCGCCGGCACCGGCCCGGTGGTGGTCAACTGCACCGCCGGCAAGGACCGCACCGGCGTGGCCGCCGCGCTGGTGCTGACCGCGCTCGGCGTGCCCTACGAGACGGTGCGGCAGGACTTCCTGCTGAGCAATGGGGCGCCCGGCATGGAGACCCTGCAGAGCAGCCTTTCCGCCGCGCCGGTCAAGCTGTCGCCCCAGGTCGCCGCGCCGCTGATCGGCGTCGACGGCAGCTATCTCGACACCGCCTTCGCGCAGATCCGGCAGGATTATGGTTCGGTCGAGGGCTATCTGCAGACCGCGCTGGGCGTCGGCCCGCAGGAGATCGCGCAGCTCAGGGCGCGCATGCTCGCGAAGTGAGGGAGGACGAGATGGCGGACAAGACCTACTGGAAGATCCTGCTGCTGATGAAGCGCAAGCCCGGCATGAGCATGGCGGACTTCCGCGACTATTACGAGAACCACCACGTGCCGCTCTGCCGGCCCTACATGTCGGGCATCGCCCGCTATTTCCGCCGCTATCTGGAACCGCAGCCGCATGCCGAGAGCGGCACATGCGAGGAGCTGCCCTATGACGTGATCAGCGAGATGTGGTTCGACGACGAGGAGAACTACAAGGGCACGCTGCAATACATCACCACGACGGTCATGCCCGACGAGGTGGTGGAGGACGAGGCCAGGTTCTTCCATCGCCCGACCATGCGCATCGCCACGGTCGTGGAATGCGAAACCGACATGGCCGGGTGACAGACAATTCCTCCCCCAGCTTGGCTGGGGGAGGGCTGCCTCAGATCGGGTCGAACTTCAGGTGCAGGCTCTTGAGCGCGCGCAGGATATAGGTGGGTTCATAGTCGAAATGCCGCGCCTCGTCCGGCCCGTGGAAGGCCTCGTCCAGCCGGATGTTGTCCATCCGCGCGAGCAGCCGCTCGATGCTGATCGTCACTTCCTTGCGGGCGAGCGGGGCGCCGATGCAGGTGTGCGCGCCGCGGCCGAAGGCGAGATGCTCCTTGGCCCGGGGGCGGTTCATGTCGAAGTGGTGCGGGTCCTCGAAGCGCCGCCCGTCTCGGTTCGCCGCCATGTGCGACAGGAGGATCGTGGTCCCCGCCTTGATCTCGACGCCGCCCAGAACGGTCGTCTTGACGCACAGGCGTCCGCCGCTCTTCACCGAGCCTTCGTAGCGCAGCAGTTCCTCGAGGAAGGCGGGGATGCGCCGGGAGTCGGCGCGCAGCTCGGCCTGGATGTCGGGCCGTTCGGCGATGATGCGCATGCCGTTGGCGAGAAGCCGGTTGGTCGTGTCCTGCCCGGCGCCGAACAGGAACGCGCCGAGCGCGGTCACGTCCATCAGCGAGGGCTGCGAGCCGTCGGGGAAGCGGGCCAGCGCCAGCTCGGTCAGGATCTCGTCGCTGTCGTCGCGGCCGAACAGCTTGCGCAGGGCGCGGATCGGCGGCTTGTTGAGCAGCCGGCGCTTGGTCATGTAGCCGAAGATGTGCTTGCCGATCTTGGCGAAACCGCTGTTGGCGAGGTCCACCTCGCCGCCGCCGATCTCGGCGGGGATGGCGTTCGCCAGATACTTGCGGAACAGCTTGCGGTCGGCCTCGGGCACGCCGAGCAGGCCGGCGATCACCAGCGTCGCGTAAGGCCCGCCGTACTGGGCGACGAGATCGACCTTTCCGTCGCCGGCGAACTCGTCGATCAGCGTGTCCGCCGTCGCCCGCAGGCTCGGCTCCAGCGCCTTGAGCCGGCTGGGGGTGAACAGCGTCGAGAGGATCGAGCGCAAGTCGGCATGGCGCGCGCCGTCCTGCGTCACCACCTGGTCGGAATAGGCGATCTGGCCGCGCGCGCCCCGGACCTGCTCGGTGATGTCGTCGCCCTGCGGCTCGAACGGCATGGCGGTGAGCGGCCCGTTGACCGCGTTGACCGATGAGAAATGCTCGGTGTCGAGCATGACCTGGATGGTCTCCTCGTACCCCGTCACGGCGACGACGTTGCGGTAGGGCAGCCGCGTCACCGGGTTCTGCGCGCGCAGGTAGTCGAAATAGGAATGCGGGTCCTCGACCAGCGAGGTGTCGGTGTAGAAATCGACGGTGGCGTAGTCGGTGCGCATGGGGTCTCCCTGGGCCGTGCCGCGCAGGTTTGGGACAAAGCGGCAGGCGTGTCAAACCTTATGATCCTCGGTGGATCATAGTCCGGCAAGGCCGGCAGGGCATCCAGCCGTGCGCACCGCGCGTCCGATCGTGCGCCGCGCCGCTGGCGTTCGGCCGCGCGCTGCTGATATGCCTGCCGGAACCGGGAGAGGACAGCCGAGGAACATGCCATGAAGATCTGCCGCTTCACGCTCAGGGACGACAGCGCCGCCACCCCGCGCCTGGGTGTCGTCGAGGACGACGGCGTGCACGATGTGACCGGCGCGGCCGAGGCGCTGCCGCCGCTGCGCTGGCCGGTGCCGCCGGGCGACCAGCTTATCGCCAACCTCGCCGGCCTGCGCCCGCGCATGGCCGAGCTGGCGGGGAGTGCGCCGGCGATCGCGCTTGACGCGGTCAGCCTGCTCTCGCCGGTCGCGAACCCCGGCAAGTTCGTCTGCGGCGCTGGCAACTGGAAGCACATGGGCGCGCCGTTCGGCATGATCGGCTTTATGGGCAAGGCGCCCACCGCGCTCGCCGGACCCGGCGCGGGCGTGCAGATCCGCTGGCCCGACCGCACGACCGTGCACGAGCCCGAGCTGGCCATCGTGATCGGCAGGCAGACGGACGGCGCGGTCGGGCAGGACGAGGCGCTGGATTATGTCGCCGGCTATGCCTGCGCCTTCGATACCACGCTCAAGCCCGAGCGCGAGGATTGGGCTTTCTGCAAGTCGTTCGACACCTATGGCACGATCGGCCCCTGGCTGGTCACCGCCGACGAGATTCCCGACCCGTCCGCGCTGTCCTACAGGTTCTGGGTGGACGACGATCTGCGCGGCGAGCGCAGCTTCGCCGACCTAACCGGCAGCCCGGCCGAGATGATCGCCTTCGCCTCGACCGCGATGACGCTCTACCCGGGCGACCTGATCCTGTCGGGCGCCGCCGACGTCGGCCCGGTGCAGCCCGGCGAGACGATGACGATCGAGATCCCGCGCATCGGCAGGATGTCGGTCAAGGTCGTGACCTCGGAACACGCCCGCAGCAAGCCCTGGGGCACCTGACGGGGCCTGTCGACCGGCCGCTCAGGTTCGGCGGCGGGCGCGCTTCGTGTCGCGGCGGATCAGGGCGGAGACGAACGAGCCGGCGAACACGCCCACAAGGGCCCAGGGCAGGTCGGCGAGCGAAGCAAGTCCCGCCGCCCACGCGATCAGGCCGACCCCGGCGAGAAGCGCGACCAGCGTGACGGCGCACTGGGCGGCGTCCCTGAGGGCCTGGGCAAGGCTGCGGATGGTCGGGCTCTGGATCATCGGTCTGCCAGCATGACAGACTGCGGCGGCCAGGCAATGGCAACCTGCGCCGCGTCCCAGACTGCGACAGCCGCGCCGGTGGTCAGCCGGGTGTGGCGGCGAACATGTCCTTGCAGCTTTCGCGCAGCGCCGCCTTCTGGACCTTGCCCATGGCGTTGCGCGGCAGCGCGGGAACGAGGACGATCGCGCGCGGCTGCTTGAACCGGGCGAGCCGGCCTTCCAGTCCCTGTCGGATCGTCTCGGGCAGGTCCGCGGCGGCGTCCGGCCCGGCGACGACCACCGCCACCACGCCTTCGCCGAAATCGGCATGCGGGACGCCGATCACCGCCGATTCCTCGACTCCGGGGATCACGTCGATCGCTTCCTCGATCTCCTTGGGATAGATGTTGAGGCCGCCCGAGATGATCAGGTCCTTGGCGCGGCCGACCAGCGTGACGCGCCCGTCGCCGTCCTGCGTGGCGATGTCGCCGGTGATGAAGAAGCGGTCGGGGCGGAACTCCTCGGCGGTCTTTTCCGGCATCTGCCAGTAGCCGGCGAAGACGTTGGGGCCGCGCACTTCGAGCACGCCGGGCGTACCGGCCGCCGCCACCTGCCCTTCGGGCGAGGCGATGCGGACCTCGACGCCGGGCAGGGGGAAGCCCACCGTTCCCGGCACCCGGTCCCCCTCGAGCGGATTGGAGGTGATCATGCCCGTCTCGGTCATGCCGTAGCGCTCGAGGATGGCATGGCCGGTGCGGTCGGTGAACTGCCGGTGCGTCTCGGCCAGCAGCGGCGCCGAGCCGGAGACGAACAGCCGCATGGCGTGGCAGGTCTCCCGCGTCAGGCCCGGTTCGGCAAGCAGGCGCGTGTAGTGCGTCGGCACGCCCATCATCATGCTGGCGCGCGTGAAATCGGCGATGGCGGCGCGCGGGTCGAAGCCGCGATGGAACAGCACCGTCGCGCCGACCAGCAGCGCCCCGTGCAGCGCCACGAACAGCCCGTGGACGTGGTAGATCGGCAGGACGTGGACGAGCACGTCGTCGGGCGTCCAGCCCCACAGATCGCGCAGCGTCCGCGCATTGCTCATCAGGTTGCCATGCGTCAGCATCGCGCCCTTGGACCGGCCGGTCGTGCCCGAGGTGTAGAGGATGCAGGCAAGGTCCCCGGCGCGGCGCGGCGCGAGCGGGGCGATCTCGTCGGGCATCTCGTCGAGTAGCGAGCCCGAGCCGTCCGCGCCCAGCGTCGCCAGCCGGGCCCTGCCGGACGCGGCGACGATCCCGGCAAGGGCGGCTGCATCTTCCGGTCGGCAGACGACGACGGCGGGATCAGCATTGCCGACGAAATAGGCAAGCTCGTCGGCGGTATAGGCCGTGTTGAGCGGAACGAAGACCAGCCCGGCGCGCACCGCCGCGAGGTAGAGCACCACGGCCTGCGGCGACTTGTCCACCTGGACGACGATGCGGTCCCCCGTCGCCGCGCCCAGCGCCCGCAGCCGCGCCGCCATGCGGCCGGTCTCGCGGTCGAGATCGGCGTAGGCGAGGACGCAGCGATCGCCCTCCATGAGGAACGGCCTGGCGCCGCGCCTGCCGGCCACGGCCAGGAATGTGCTCACGATGTTGGCGTCGGTCATGTCCGCTCTCGTCCTGTCCATTCGTCCATCCTTCATTTTCCGCCACCTTTCTCCGCGAGCTTCCCTGCCGCCGTCTCGATCGCCGACTTCAGTTCCCCGGAAACCGTGATGCCGTTTTCCACCAGGCTCATCAGGATCAGGCGGAATGCCTCCTCGTCATCCTGCCCGGCGAGCACGGCGACCACCGAGGCGATCAGGTCGAAGCCGTCGCGATAGGCGAACTCGAACTCGCCCATCAGCAGGTCCTCGCCGTCCGCCCGCCCGTCCGGCCGCTCGCGGCTGTCGGCGGAGATGCGCAGACCCGCCTCCCGCGCCGCCGCGCGCAGCCAGCCCTGCGCTTCGGCGATGTGCGGAATGATCTTCATGGCCAGGTCGTAGGCGTCCTTCAGCGCCTCGCCCCCGTGCGCGGCGCTGGCCAGGGCCGCAGCTTCGGCGGTGAGGCCGGCCAGCGCGCGCACGGGGGCGATGGCCCGGTATCGCGACAGGATGTCCTCACCGCCGCGCGAGGAGGCATCCGCCGGGCCAGCCTGCAACGCGCCGCCCAGATGATCCGCCGCCTGGCGGAAGAACGCGGCGATCTCGTCCCGCCCGAAGCCGGCGGCGACGAGGATGTCGCCGGCCGAGACGATCACCTGCCGGGCGATCGCCGCCTTGTTGCCATCGTCGCCGTGGGGGGTGTCGCTGCTCATCATCGTCCTTCGGTTTCGGCCGCCGCGTCGCGGAACAGCCATAGGGCGGTCCTGTGCGGCGGCAAGCTTGCCGGCTTGCCCCAAAGGACGAAAATTTCGCGCCTTCTGGCGATACGGGGCGTCCGGTTCGACCGATAGGTCGATCGTTCCGGCCGTAGTCCGCCGGGTCGCGGAAAGTGCTAGAGGCGGCAGCAAGGACCCGTCGAAACCGAGGAGAGAGCAAATGGCGACGCCATCGACCGAAGGCGCAATCAGGGCGCAGGCGAAGATCCCGCCCGCCGAGGAGGCGGTCCTCTACGAGAAGGACCCCAAAACGAAGATCGCGACGATCACGTTCAACCGGCCCAACGACCTGAACGCCATGAGCATCGCCATGCGCCTGCGCTATTCCGATCTCATCCACCGCGCGAACGTGGACGACGACGTCAAGGTGCTGGTGATCCGCGGCGCGGGCAAGCACCTGGGCGGCGGCGGCGACCTGCCCGAGCAGGCGGACATGCTGTCGTCCGAATCGAAGCCCTCGCTGCTGCGCGAGTTCCGCATCGGCGAGGACGAAGGCGTGAAGTATCCGGCCGGCGACACGTACCGCTATCTCGCCTCGCTGGTGCAGCTCTACGCCAACCCCAATTTCGGCAACCGCGCGCTGCAGGACTTCAAGAAGATCTCGATCCTTGAGGTGAAGGGCTATTGCTACGGCTGGCACTTCTACCAGGCGGCCGATGCCGACCTCATCGTCTCCTCGGACGATGCGCTGTTCGGCCACCCCTCGTTCCGCTACGTCGGCTGGGCGCCGCGCATGTGGCAGTGGGCGACGATGATGGGGCTGCGCAAGTTCCAGGAAATGGTCTTCACCGGCCGGCCCTTCACTGCGCAGGAGATGAAGGAGCTGCACTTCGTCAACAGCGTCGTCCCGCGCGACCAGCTCGAGGCCGAGACGATGAAATATGCGATGGCCTGCGCGAACTGCCGGCCGACCGACACCGTGGTCATGCAGAAGACCTTTTTCGAGGTCTTCAAGCAGGAGCAGGGCGAATACAAGGGCTCGATCCTGGCGGCCTGGCTTGAATCGATGCTCGGCCAGGTCAAGGACGAGGACCAGCTCGCGCTCGGCGAGGATACCTTCGACCGCGGCCTCAACAACGCGGTGAAGGACAACGATTCGCTGTTCCCGCCGGACTGGCGGCTGAGCATGAGCGGTCGCCGGGCGGCCAAGTAGGCTACGGCAGAAGGCAGGCAGCAGGGAGCGGCGAAGCGGCGTGGAGGCGTTCGACTGGATAGAGGGCGATATCTGGGGAATGCCGATGCCGGCGCACCCGGACGCGCTGCGGCAGGGAGGGGTGGACTTCCTCACCCGCGCGTTCCGGCGCACCGGCGCCCTGCCGCCGGATAACGCGGTCGTCACCGTTCGCCGCTTCGAGGACTGCCCGCGCGGCAGCACCGGGCGCAAGGTCCTCCTGTCGGTGGAATACGCCCGGCCCGCGCCCGGCCTGCACACCGATCTGTTCGTGAAGTTCTCGCGTGCCTTCGACGATCCGCTGCGTGACCGCCAGCGCTACGAGATGGAGCTGGAAGCCCGCTTTGCCGCGGTCTCGAGCGACCGCGATTTTCCCATCGACGTGCCGGCCTGCTATTTCAGCGACTTCCATCACGAGACCGGCACCGGCGTGATGATCACGCAGTGCATCCCCTATGGCCGCGACGGGATCGAGCCGCATTATGAAAAGTGCCTCGACTGGCTGATCCCCGATCCCTACGCGCACTACCGCGCGCTGATCGCGACCAATGCGCGGCTGGCCGGGGCGCACCGCGCGGGCAGGCTGCCGCGCGCCATCGACGAGAATTTCCGCTTCGATCCGGCGGCTGCCGCCGCGGCCGAGCCGATCCGCTACGACGCGCAGAAGCTGCGCAACCGCGTCTCGCGATACGCCGCCTTCTGCGAGAGCTATCCCCAGCTTCTGCCCGACAACATCCGCGAACCGGCATTTCATGCCCGGCTGATGGACGAGGTGCCGCGCTATCTCGAGCATGAGCAGGCGATCAAGCGGTGGCTCTACGGCCGGCCGGAATACATCGTGTTCTGCCACTGGAACGCGAACATCGACAACGCCTGGTTCTGGCGCGATCCGGACGGCGATCTGCGCTGCGGCCTGATCGACTGGGGCCGGGTGGGGCAGATGAACGCCGCCTCGGCGCTCTGGGGTAGCCTGAGCGGGGCGGAAAAGGCGCTCTGGGACGAGCATCTGGACGACCTGCTCGCGATCTTCGTCGCGGAGTTCGCCGCGGCCGGCGGGGGCATGCTCGATCCCGGCGAACTGCGTCTGCAGATCGACCTGCTGGTGGCCCTGAACGGGATCTGCTGGCTGCTCGACACGGTGCCGCTCATCCTGCGCGAAATCCCCGATCTGGAGTCCGTGAAGGATCGCTTCGATCCGCGCTTTCGCGAAAGCGAGCTTGCCCGCACCCAGCTTCACATGCTGACGATCTTCATGAACCTGTGGGAGACGCACGACCTCGGCGCCAGCCTGCGGACGTTCCTCGCCCGGCAGGAACGATAGCGCCGGGCCAGAACGTCCGCAGGCAGGCGGCCGCACGATGAGCGCGCGAAGAAAGTCCTAAACCGCACTGCGATTTTCCCGACTGGATACGACACCTGCCGCCTTGCGCGGCCGGCAAGACGGTTCAGGGAAGGGAAGGTCCGATGGTTGCCATTGTGGCGGGGAACGGTCTCGGGCTTGAGCGCGGTTCGGGCAACGTTCTGGGGTCGAGCGGCCAACTGGGATCGGCCTTCCTGGGGCGGGGCGGCGATGCCGTCACGGTCAATGCGGCCACCGGCAACCTGATCATCGCGAACCGGGACGAGTTCCTGGTCGGACGCGGCCCGGACAGCAGCCTGAACCGGACCTACAATAGCCAGGGCCAGTTCACCGACGACAACGGCGACAACTGGCGGATAAGCGCTCAGCGCCGCATCTACAGCGTATCGGGCACCCTCTATCGGACGGACTGGGACGGTTCGGAGACCGTCTACACCTGGGATGCGGTTTTTGGCGCCTACGTCTCCCGCGAAGGCTCGGGCGCGTACGATACGCTGCTTTACGATGGCGCCAACTGGGTGTGGAAGGACGGCGATACCGGGATCAGCGAACTCTACTCGCCGGGCTACGACAACCGCCTCGTCTCGCAGACGGACCGCGACGGCAACACCGTCACCTATTCCTATGCCGGGAGCACCGGCAACCTCGTGCGCGTTACGACGGCCGATGGGAATTACACGGATCTGACCTGGACCGGCAGCAATCTGACAAGCCTGGTCACGACCTATACCGACATCCCGACCGGCACCACCAAGACGCTCACGCGCACCCGCTATACCTACGGCGGCGGCAACCGGCTGGCCAAAGTCGCGGTCGATCTCTCGCCCGAAGACAACAGCATTGCCGACGGCCGCGTCTACGAGACGAGCTACACCTATGACGGCGCGGGCCGGGTCAACGCGATCTCGCAGACCGACGGGACTTATCTGGCGATCGCCTACGACGGTTCGGGCCGCGTCGCTTCCTTCACCCAGACGGTCGCTGCCGGCGTTACCCGCACGACAACCTTCAGCTACGATGCCGCCAACCGGATCACGACGATCACCGATCCGCTGTCGAACGTCTACAAGATGGCCTACGACAGCGCGAACCGTCTGACCCGGCTGGACGAGCCGGCGCCGGTATCGGGCGGCAACCCCTCCATTCGGACCTTCGAATACAACGGCAACGGTGATGTCACGCGCGCGCTGACGTTCGACGCTGCGGCCAACGTCGGCAATCCTTCGCTGGCGGTCGATTATGCCGTCTATCGCTACGACACGGCGGGCAACGTGCTCGAGCAGGTGGACGGGGCGAAAGCTTCCGTCTTCTTCGCCTATGGCGCGTCGAACGAGCTGCTGACCCGGACGCGTTTTACCGGGCTCGACGCGAATGGGCTTGCCGATGGCGGGGCACCCACGGGTGGAATGGTCACCCGCTACGTCTACGACAGCGAACTGCACCTGCGCTTCATCGTCACGCCGGAAGGCCGGGTGACCGAATATCGCTATGACGCGCCGGGCCGACAGACTGCGCAGATTGACTATTCCGGTACGCTCTATGCCGGATCGAGCTGGACCGAGGCCGCTCTCGCGTCCTGGGTGTCCGGAACCGCCGACAAGACGCAGGCGCAGCGCGCCGACACGACCTATGACTTTCGCGGCAACGTCTCGACCGTGACGCGCTATGCCGGCACCGACAGCGCCGGTGCCGGCCTCACCACGACCGACTATTCCCGCGTAACCTACGTCTACGACCAGGCAGGCAACCTGCGAAGCAAGATAACGGCGGGCTACAACGCGCTGGGCGGCGAGCCGACGGCGGCGGTGGAAACCTTCGTCTACGACGGGCTGGGCAGGGCGATCAACGCGACCAGCGCGCTCGGCCAGACGGTGACCACCACCTATGGCGACAGTGCCCGGACGACGACCGTTACCGCGCCCAACACCGCGACACGGACGCTGACCTACAACATCGCCGGCAACCTGCTGAGCGAAACGGTAAGCGGCGCGGGCATCACGACGGCGACAACCTCGAACGCCTACGATGCGTTCGGCCGGCTGCGCGTTGCGACCGATCAGGCCGGATACAGGACCTATCAGATCTATGACAGGCAGGGCCGGCTTGCCGCGACGATCAGCGCCAACGGCGCGATGGTCGAATACAGATATGATGGCGCGGATCGCCTCGTCGCCCAAGTCGCTTATGCGAACCTCGTATCGTCGGCCAATCTGACGACGCTGGCCAATGCTTCGGTGAACACCGAAGCCGCGGGCGTGCGGCCGACGGCCAGTTCGGCCGACCGCTGGCAATGGAATGTCTACGACAAGGCCGGCCGCCTGATCGAGACGATCGACGCGCTGGGAGCGGCAACGGTCTTTGAGTACGATGGCGCGGGCCGCGTGGTACGCACCACCCGCTATGCCAATGCCATCGCTGCGGCAACGGTCTCGGGCTTCAAGACGACTCCGCCGGGTTCGCAGGTGCTGCCGACAGCCGATGCGATGCGGGACCGCATCACGCGCAGCTTTTACGATAACGACGGCAATCTTGCCGCGACGCTCGATGCGGAATCGTACCTGGCCGAGTATGTCTACGACAAGGCTGGGCGGCAGGTCGAAGCCATAGGATACTACAACAAGCCTGGATCGACCTATCTGACGGGCGGCACGCTGGCGCAGATCAAGTCGACGTTGTCGACCCATGCCAGGGACCAGCACAGCTATACGCTTTACGACGGCAGCGGGCGGGTTCGCGCATCGATCGATGGCGAAGGCAACGTCACGCGTTTCCACTATTCGGTGCAGGGCACCCTGGATCAGGAGATCGCCGGCCAGAAGGTCACGCCGAATACCGCCTACACGCTGGCCACGCTCCCGACCCCCGGCGGCCAGCTCGAAACCACGAGGTATTACTATAACGCGGCCGGGCTGGTCACATCCCGCATCCGGACGCTGGCGAGCGGCAACCTGACGGCGACCTACAGCTACGATACGAAAGGCCGGTTGACGTCGAGCACGGACGCCGCCGGGCATGTCGCGAACACCAGCTATGACAGCCTCGGCCGGATCGTCACCGACCAGGACGATATCGGCACGATCGCCGGCGTCTATGCGACGACGACATACCAGTACGATACCCGCGGCAATCTGGTGAAAGTGACCGACGCGCTCGGCAATGCCGGCTACAACTACTACGACGAGCGCAGTCGGCTGGTTCTGGCAATCGACGCCGAAGGCTATGCGACCAGGACCGCCTACAACACCTTCGGCGAGATCGCCTCGGTCACGCGCTATTACAGCAAGGCCACCGGCATCGGGAACGTGAGCGTCCAGCCGACGGTGACGACCCATGCGCGCGACGAGACGACAAGCTTCCAGCGCGATCTGCTGGGGCGGGTCACGGTCGTTACCAACGCGGAGAACCAGCTCGAATATACCTACTACAATGCGCTGGGCGACATGATCGCGACGCACAATACGCTCGGCGGGATAACCTCGTATAGCTATACCAAGCGCGGCCAGCTCTATTACGCGTACAGCAATAGGACCGTGTCCCGCAGCGATGGCAGCACGGCGGCAAGCGGCGCTTACGGCAACCTCTATGTCTACGACGCCTTCGGCAATGTGATCCAGCAGGTCGAGGGTTATGGGCTGAGCGAGCGGCGCGATACCATCTTTACGTATGACCGGGCCAACCGCCTGGTGCAAAAGACGCTGCCCTCCATCATGGTCTACAACCCGTCCACCGGCGGGAACACGCTGACGGCGCGCAGCGAATATTACAGCTACGACGCGCGCGGCAATCTGATCGAGAGCCGCGACGCGCTGGGCGCGCGCACGCTGTTCTATTACGACGAAGCCAACCGCACGATCGCCAGGATCAGCCCGGTCGGAACGCACAAGACCTACAGCTACGACGGCAACGGCAACGTCACCGTCGAGCGGACATACGATACGGCGACGTCGCTGCCCGCCACCCCCGGCGGCACGCCGCCCGCGCCGAGCGGCACGCCGCGCACGGTCTATTACACCTACGATCGCAACGACCAGTTGATCGGCACGCAGATCAACGCGATCGTCGCCGGCGAGGTCGTCGGCGCGAACTATGTGCTCGGCACCTACAACCTCGCGACGGCCCGGCAATACGACGCGATGGGGCGCGTGGTGCGGGAGACCGACGCGCGCGGCGGCAGCGTCTATCTCTATTACGACCGAAACGGGCGCGAGGTCGCACGGGTGGACCAGGCGAAATTCCTCACTACCTGGACCCGCGACAGCGAAGGCAATGTGCTCGAGGAGCGCCGCTATGCGACGCAATTCGGCGGCACGCCGGTGGTCGGCACCGTCCCGTCCGTCAGTACATCGTCCAACGACCGGGTCACCCAGTTCACTTACGACAGGATGGGGCGCCGGCTGACGGAGACGCGCCTGGCGGTCGCGGCATCGACCGTCAGCGGCAATTCCGTGGCGACCGCCAGCCAGTCGGCCACGATCGCCTATACTTATAACGCACTGGGCGAGGTCCTCACCAGGACCGAGGCGACGGGCGAAGTCACCACCTATCAGTACGACAGCTATGGTCGGCTGACACGGCGGATCGATCCCGCCCATGCCGACCAGACCGGCACCAGCGTGCAACTGTCCGACCAGTTCTATTACGACGGGCTCGACAATCTCGTCCACGAGAAGCAGAGCACTTACGCGACCGGCAGCAACCAGCGCATCACCACTTATGTCTACGGCGCCGGCGGCTCGCTCGCGAGCGTGACCAACCCGGCTGGCGAGACGCGGAACTATTACTACTCCATCCGTGGCGAACTGCTGCGCGACGATGTCACCACCAAGCGCGCCGACACTTCGACCAACGTCACGTTCTACAATTACAAGAGCTACGACGCGGCGGGGCGGATCAGCACCGAACAGTCGGCAAGCTACGATGCAGCCAGCGGCTGGAGCTATGGGCTGATCTCCACAAACGGCTACAGCACTTTCGGCGAAGTCGTCTCGCGCAGCCTCAAGCCACAGGGCGGCAGCGCGACCGTCACCGAGCAGATGGTCTACGACGCTGCCGGCCGGGTGGTGAAGTCCAACGCCGGCGACGGCGTGTGGAAGTTCTTCGTCCATGACAGGAACGGCAACGTCACGCTGGCGATGACCAGCACGGCGGCGGCCAACCTTGCGGGCTGGTCGCAGGCGAGCGCCTACAACAGCGTCGTGTCCGGCGGCACGCTGGCGCTTTCGTCCTTCAACCAGACTTATCTCACCGCCAGCATCGTCGTTTACGACAAGCGCGACATGGCGGTGCAGACATACGAGCCCAACCGCACCATTGCCAATGGCAGCAATGTCGCGACGACCGCCACGCAAACGCTGAGCACGCAGCGCTGGTACAATGCTTTCGGCGAGGTGACGCAGGAACGCAGCGCGCGTGGCTACGACACCAACTATTCCTACAACACGATGGGCCGGCTGACCCAGGTTCAGGCCCCTGCCGTCACGGTGGTTTCGGAAGCGGGAACCAGCGCGTCGCAGCGTCCGACCGAGAACTATGCCTATGACGTCGCGGGCCGGCTTGTCGGCGCGCAGAACGCCAACGGCTTCTGGACGACGCGCGTGCTGCTGGCGGGCAGCGGCCATGACGGCAGCGAAGCGCTCGTCACCGCCGAATACCGTCCCGATTCCAGCGTCTGGCAGACTGCGTATGACGTCTATGGCAACGCCCGCAAACTGACCGACGGGCTGGGGCGCATCACGACGCAGGATTTCGACGCGGCCGACCGGCTGGTCACGGTCACGCGGCCGAGCGGCATCGTCGACAACTACGGCTATGACGCGCTCGGTCGGGTCACGCGCCACTGGAACTCGGCCATCGGCTCGCCGATCTACGGCGATCCGCCGCTCATCGGCTACGGCCCCTATGGCGAGCCGATCTACGGCCCGGCGCCGGTCGTCGGCTACAATCCCTACTACGAGCGCACCGACTACGACGCGCAGGGCCGCGTCATCGCGACGAAGAACTTCGCGGGCGACCTCACCACCTACAGCTATAGCTGGAACGGCGCGGCGGCGACTGCGAGCATGGGCACTTTCGGCGCCTGGACGAAGACCGTCAGCACGATCGCGGATCGCTATTCCGGCTCGGACGCCATCGTCGCCACGACCGAGACAACCGATGCCTTCGGCCACCTGCTCGCCCGCGGCGATATGGGCGGCCGCACCTACGGCTACGCCTACAACGCCGCCGGGCAGCTCGCCGGCCAGACCTCGAGTGCAGGGCAGAGCCTAGCCTACACTTATTACAATACCGGCAAGATGGCGACGATGGCGGACAACGCGTCCGTACCGGCCGGCTATTCCAGCGCGAACATCGATGCCACCTACACCTATGACGCCGATGGCAACCGTACTTACGAGAAGTTGCAGGGCACGACCTACTACTACGATCCCTACATGGGCTACTCGGGCTCGAGCACCGTCACCTTGCAGGAAGGCAAGGGCACCTACGATGCGATGGGGCGGCTGCTCACCTTCACCGACGCCGGGGCTTCGGGGAACGGCGCGGCATCCGTCACCAACAGTTATGACGCGGCCGGCAACGTGCGGCGCACGCTGGCGGTGCACAGCACGATCAACAACGATCAGAGCCTGGGCGGCCAGGTGACCGACGACTATTGGTACAAGTACGATGCGCTGAACCGCATGGTGCTGATCAAGGGCAGCCTGGTCTCCGGGCAGATCGTGCGCAACACCGCCGATGCGCGCACCATCACCTACAACGCCGCGGGAGAGCGCGCCTCCCAGAGCCGCACGCTCTCCTACTTCGACCCTTACGCCGGCTATTATGCGGCCGAGCAGCGCGAGACCTATGCTTACAACGCCGATGGCCTGCTGACGCAGGTTTCGATCGGGACAGGCACGATCGCCTACTACTCCGGAACGATGCCGACTTCGCTGGCGGCGCCGACGAGCTATACGCTGCGCGCGCAGACCGCCTACGACGCCGCCGGGCGCGTCACCGACTATAAGGAGTTCGCGGAGAACGGCACGACGGTCAACTACAACCGTTACGCGATCGGCTACGATGCGCGGGGCAACGTCACAGCGGAAAGCTCGACGCTGCGCCGGTACGAGAGCGACGGCAACCTCTACGTCAACTATTCGACGATCACCAACACTTACGCCGGTACCGGCGCGCTCTATACCAGCGCGGCGACGAACTATCGCTATAAGAACGGCACGACCTACCAGGACACGCCGGACACGCTGACGACCTACGCCTGGGCATGGTGGGACGCGGCGCAGCAGGCGACGATGACCTACAAGCCCAATACCAGCCAGTCGACCACCTGGGGCACGACCTATGCCTACGACGCCAACGGCCACCTGACCTCGGCCTATGTCAGCGACGGGCGGCCGCGGACGATCACCTACGTCAACGACGCCTCGGGGCAGGTGCTGGTGCGGCGCGAGACCGACAATACGGCGAACGGCGATCCCAAGCAGGTGTGGTGGTACTTCGACGGCCGGCAGATGGGGACTACCGGCAACAACGGCAACGACGATCCGGACTACGCCACCGCGCTGGGCGAGCGGGTGAGCATGCCGCCTGCGACGCAGGGCCCATTCCGCCTGGGGGCGACTTACGGGACCGGCTTCTCCGACTTCGATCAGGCCTACAACGCGCTCTCGCCGGGCGAGGGCGGCGGCGCGGGCACGGCCTACACGGTGCGCGCGGGCGACACGCTCGAAAGCATCGCCCGGGCCATGTTCGGCGACACCTCGCTGTGGTACCGGATCGCCGACGCCAACGGCCTGTCAGGTGCCGCGCAGCTTTCCGCCGGCCAGATGCTGCGCATCCCGGCGGGGCTGGCGAACGTCCACAACACCTCGGACACGTTCCGCCCCTACGACAGCGCCCGCCACATCGGCGACACCCTGCCGACCACGCCCAAGCCGCCGAAGAAGCCGAATTGCGGCGGGTTCGGGCAGGTTCTGCTGGCGGTGGTCGCGGTTGCCGTAACGCTCATCGCCTTGCCCTCAAGCGCGCCGACTTTCATGCAGGGGCTGCTGGCAGGCGCGGCGGGAAGCACCGCCAGCCAGACGGTGGGTCTCGCCACCGGCATTCAGGACAAGTTCTCGTTCAAGGGATTGGCGCTGTCGGCCCTGGCAGGCGGCGTCACCGCCGGGCTGGGCGATCCCGACATCGTCGGCAAGTCGGTGGCCAAGTTCATGAGTACCGACAAGTTTTTCAACGCGGCGATCAGAGGCGTCGTCGGTAACGCCGTCACGCAGGGCGTGGGCGTTGCGACAGGTCTGCAGGACAGGTTCGACTGGGCCGGCGTCGCGGCGGCCGGATTGGGGGGCGGTGTCGCCAGCGGCACGCCCGGCGGCCGCTTCGTCTCGATCACCGCCGGCGCGCTCGCCGGCACGGCCATCGAAAGCCTCATCACCGGCCGCGACTTCGGCGATACCCTCGTGGCCCATTTGCCGGGCATCATCGGCAATACCGTGGGGAGTCTGCTGGCGGACGCCGTGAGCAAGCCCAGGCTCGGCTATGCCGACGTGGGGTCCAATAATGGCGTGATCGGCGGTGGCACCTTCGGAACTGGCGATGGCGCGGCAGCGCAGTCGACCGTAGGTGCAGGTGGCGGCCGGGCCGGTGGCAGCGCCGTCGAAGCACAGGAAGGCGAGATTGTCGTCACCGCCAGCCATCGCATGGACGTCCTGCTCCATCAGATGAACGACTATCAGTTTGGCAGGTATTTCCAACAGTACGGAAACCTGTCGTTCGAAGAGGGCGCGGTGTGGGCTCTCGGCCTGAAAGGACCCCAAGCAGACTATAGCTCATATTGGCGGGGGATTTCTGGTGGACAGTCCATCAGAAGTTATTCGCCGTCGCTTTACGATAAGTGGAACACTGCATTCCTCGGGAGGGTTCACGAAGCTGGATTGCAGTTCGAACACGGCGGGCTTGGGTATGTCTTGGGGATCGGGAACTATCTTCTGTCGGGTGCGACGAGTACGCTCGACATGGGTCTGTCCTATGGCCGAGGGAGAGGTGGCTGGGTCGCGCCGGTGGATCGCCAGGACACTGACTTCCTTGCCTTCATGGCGGGAGGCGTAGAAGCAGCCGGGTTGACAAAACTTGAACGTCTCAGGAGCGTTGGAACGAGCGGCGGCATCGAAGCGACCTACCAGGCGCGGTATGCGGTAGCTTATGAGCGGGGCTTAGCGAAGGTCGATGCCCAGCTTGCTGCTGGCGAAATCAGAGCGCCTTTCGGGCAACCCGAGCACCTCTTCAAGGCAAATCGCGTTGATGCCTTTGCCCGTGCCGATCTGAAGGCCTTCGCACTCGATCAGGGTCATGGGACGGATCTCGTTCGCATCAATCAGCGGCTGTATCTGGAAGGCACCAGCGGGAAGTACCGGGTTCCTGACCTCTACTTCCCGCAGAGCGGGATGATCTTCGACGGGACGCTGGGCGCCAAGACGTTCAGGACGCCGCAGATCATTGACTTCCGCGCTGCCACTGGCAACGCGCCGATCGGGATTGTCCGACCCCGGAGCTATGGTGGCTTCTATTGGCTCGGGAATTAGCAATTAGAAGGCCGCTTCATGCTCATAACTGCACAAAACCTCCGCGAACTCTCTGATAGTATTGTCTATCTAACGACCAACTGTAACGGGTCCGACTATCCAACCGAGTTTCAGACCTACGATGAAGGATGGAACAGTTTGAAACAAAGCCTCGAACATCTTCGCGGCAAGCTGGGCGAAGCACGCTATGCGCAACTCGTCGAAATGACGGTGCAGGCAAAGGCTCACTATGACGACGGTTATGCGATGGGCCCCGAGCCTGGGGTTCGTCCAGCGCCGGGCACCCCTGGATCGGAGCACATCATGCTTGGTTCCTGGCTGATGCAGGACATCGGGCAGGTGGTGAGAGGTAAGCCGCCGTTCGCATACCCCAAAGATCTTTATCGTTGGACGCAGTAGAGCGGAGCAAGGTATTTTCTTACGAACTACGGTGAAAGCTCCCAGACAAACCAGGACATCCAGGGCGATCTGGCAGCCATAGCAAAGACCACTCATTGTGCAGGTAAGCAAAATTGCACGACACTCTCTCAATCGCGAAATGGCTTTATTCGATGCGGGCGCTGCGGCCTGGATCGCACGTCGAGGGGCTCTATGCCGATCCGGCCTGGGATATCCTGCTCGATCTCTACATTCGCGAGAAATCGGGTGTGCAAACTTCCATCACCTCGGCCTGCATAGCCGCGCGCGCGCCGTCGACGACGGCTTTGCGGTACATCAGCAGGCTGTGTCGGGAGCAACTGCTCGAGCGGCAGCCGGATGCCGTGGACCGGCGTCGCCACTGGCTCGTTCTCAACCGGGACATGGCGGCGTCGCTGGACGCATACATGGCGGCGATCAAAACTGCGTTTTCGGCGCTTGCGGCCGATATGCCGACCGACGCGGATTTCATGAAAGTCGTTCAAACGGTACGGACGGCGTGCGGCCTGATGCGGACAGCGGAAGCCGCGCTCAGACGGATGGAGGGCAGGTTCGGGCGGGAATGGAGCGACGCTGCGGAAGGGTGTGACGCGGCCTGATGGAGCGTCCCCTCGGAAATCTCGACGCTACGCCTCCTGCACGCCGTAGCCGGCGAAGCCCCTGGCGACCTGCGCCAGTTCTTCGCTGGTCAGGATATGTTCGCCGCCGATTTGCAAGACGTGGAAATACTGGTGCGCCAGCGCTTCCAGTTCGTGCGCCAGCCAGGCCGCGCGGGTCAGGTTGGGACCGCCGACGATCATGCCGTGGTTGCCTATCAGGCATCCGGCCATGCCGTCGATCGCCCGCAGCACCGCTGCGGAAAGCTCGGCCGTGCCGTAGCAGGCATAGTCCGAGCAGCGGATCTCGGCCCCGCCGAAAGCCGCCATCATGTAGTGCACGGCCGGGATCGGTCGCCGCGCGATCGACAGGATCGTGGCGAAGGGCGAATGCGTGTGGACGATCGCTTCGAAGTCCGGCCGCGCGCGCATCAGGTCGAGGTGGAAGCGCCATTCGCTCGATGGCTTGAGCGGGCCTTCCCAGTAGCCGTAATCGGGCTCGGACGGTTCGGCCAAAGGCATGCGTGCCAGCATTTCCGGCTCGAGCCGGGCGGCGGGAACGGCGGTCGGTGTGATCAGCAGCGCGTTGCCGCAGCGGGCCGAGAGATTGCCCGAGGAGCCGCGATTGAGCCCCGAGGCGTCGAGTTCGCGCGCGCAGGCGACGATCCCGGTACGCAGGGCGGCCTCGCTCATGGCTGCGGCGCCTTGTCGGGGAACAGTGCCGCCAAGCCCGCGGCGCTGGCCGGGGCGATGCCGCGTTCGGTGATCAGGCCGGTGACGAACCGCGCGGGGGTGACGTCGAACGCGGGGTTGGCGGCCGGTGTTGCCTCGGGGCTGATCCTCAGGCGCGTGATCGACCCGTCGATCAGTTTGCCCTGGACGAGCGAAACTTCGTCGCCCGAGCGTTCCTCGATGGGTATTTCCGCCAGCCCGTCGCGCACCCGCCAATCGATCGTCGGCGAGGGCAGCGCGACGTAGAAGGGCACGCCGTTGTCGTGCGCGGCCAGCGCCTTCAGGTAGGTGCCGATCTTGTTGCAGACGTCGCCATGCGCGGTCGTGCGGTCGGTGCCGACGATGACCAGGTCGACTGCGCCCTGCTGCATCAGATGCCCGCCGGCATTGTCGACGATCAGCGTGTGGGGAATGCCGTGGCTCGCCATTTCCCAGGCCGTCAGGTGCGCGCCCTGGTTGCGCGGGCGCGTCTCGTCGACCCAAACGTGTAGCGGGATGCCGGCCTGATGCGCCTGATAGATCGGCGAGGTTGCGGTGCCCCAGTCGACGGTGGCGAGCCAGCCGGCGTTGCAGTGGGTCAGCACGTTGACCGGGCCCCGTTTGCGTGCGGCGATGTCGCGGATCGGCGCAAGCCCATGCACGCCGATCGCGGTATTGATGGCGACGTCCTCGTCGGCGATCGCGGCCGCTCGCGCTATCGCGGCTTCGGCACGGGCGGAAGGCGCGACCTCGCGCAGATGTGCGGCCATGTCCTCCAGCGCCCAGCGCAGGTTCACCGCAGTCGGCCGCGTCGCCATCAGGGTTTCGACCGCTCCGGCGAGCCCCGCGTCGCTCGCGTCGGCGCGCATGGCGATGGCGATGCCGTAGGCGGCCGTCGCGCCGATCAGCGGTGCACCGCGCACCTGCATGTCGCGGATCGCGACGGCGGCCTCGTCGAGCGTGTCCAGTGTGCGGACGACGAATTCGTGCGGCAGCCGCGTCTGGTCGATGATGCGCACGGTGCCGTCTTCGACCCAGATCGACCGATAATGCTCGCTTCCCACCTTCATGTGCGCACCGTTCGGGCGGCGCGGCGCGGCCGTCAAGTCGTCTGCGGTAAATCCTGTGGCCTGGCGCCCATGACGCCTATTTCGCGCCGCCGCCCACTGCGGTCCGGCTGCCCACGTCGCGGGCCGCCTGGCCGACGTCTTGCGCGGCGTTGGCGATCGCGCGCTGCCCGCTCGCGTCGCCATTCGAGATCTGGGTGACGAACACGGCCCCGATGATTAGCGTCCCGACCATCACCAGCGCGACGGCCCAGCCCGCGCCGGCGCTTCTGGCGGGGGTTTCGACAATCACGGGGCGATCGTCCGTCATGGCGGGTACTCCGTTGAAAACATGCGCAGCAACCGGCCGCGAGGGCGCAGGGTTCCGGTCAAAGCGACAAACCGCGTTCGATATCCGATGCTTGGAAGCAACCCTGCCGTCCGGCGTCTCGCGCTATGAGGAGGGTGATCGCAGTTCGCCGAGATCGAGCGCTTCCAGCAGCGCGTCGCGCGCCTTGCGTACGCCGGCCCAGAGCGCGGCGCGGCTGAGATCGTCGGGCGCGATCTCCTCGGGCCAGTGTTCCGCCACTACCCGTTCGATCAGCGCCAGCCGGGCCTCGTCCGTCAGGAACCGTGGGTCCACGTTCGCCGGGTCGGCGACGACGCGCAGGCGCAGGCAGGCTGGGCCGCCGCCATTGGACATGGATTCGCGGACCTCGACCGGCACCAGCCGGCGGACCGGCCCGTTGCGCGCGACGAGGCCTTGCAGCCAGGCCCAGACACGGGCGTTGGCGCGCGCTTCGGTCGGCAGGATCAGCGCCATTCCGCCTTCGGGCAGGGTGACGAGCTGGGCGTTGAACAGGTAGCTGGAGACCGCATCGGCCAGGCTTATCGCCGCGGCGGGAACCTCGATGATCTCGACCTCGGGCAGCATTTCGCGCAGAGTTTCGTAGAGCGCGGCGGGGTCGGCGAAGGCCTGTTCGTGGACGAGGAGCACATGTTCGTTGGCTACGGCGACGACATCGTTGTGGAAGGCGCCGGCGGCGATCGCCTGGGGGGACTGTTCGGCGAAGACGATCCGTTCGGGATCGAGGCGGTGCAGGCGGGCGACGGCGGCGCTGGCCTGGCGGTGCTGCCGGGCGGGGAAGGAGCCGCCGTCTGTCCCGTAAACAAAGACTTCGATTCCAGGCACTTGGGGGCTGACGGAAAGGCGCATGTGGTTGGCGGCGCCTTCGTCGCCGAAGGGGGGCGGGACGGGGGTGTGGACAGCGAAATGGCGCGGGTCGGCGAAGGCGAGGCGGAGCTGGGCGAGGGTGCCGGGCCATTCGTGGCTGCGGTGCGGCATGGTGACGAGGTTGGCGGCCGTCAGGTGGCAGCGGCCGTCGGCGGTGTCGGGCGCGGGCGAGACCGTCGCGGCGTTCGCCGCCCACATCGCCGAGGCGGACAAGGCATTGGCGCGCAAGGAGAAATCGGCATCTGCCATGGTCGTGCCGAGCGCCGCGAGCCAGCCCTCGTGGGGGCGGTCGAGCGGCACGAAGACGCCCTGCGCCAGCCCCAGATCGAGGTTGACGCGCATCTTGGCGAGGCCCTGCAAGGCCGCCTCGCGCGGGTGCGAGACCATGCCGGCGCTGGCCGTCGCGGCGAGGTTTCCGAGGCTGAGGCCGGCGAAGTTGTGGCTGGGGCCGACGATCCCGTCGAAGTTGATCTCGACCATCATCGCGGCACGTAAGTCACGGATTCGCTGACGGAAACCCCGAGAGCGGCGGCCGCTTCCGGGTCCAGGTGGACACCACCCTTCGCTGCCGCAATCCTGCCGCAACAGGCCCGGAAGGCACCCAGGCGGCCATGCGCGACCAAGCACTCCTCGCCGTGCTCGGCCAGGGCGACGACAGGCTCGGTGCGCGCGGCGCGGATGGTGGCGATCCGGTCGGTCTCGACGGTCATCGCCGGGCCGCCATCGAAGATGTCGATGTAGCAGTCGAAGGCGAAGCCCTCGTTCTCCAGCATGCGCTGGGCCGCGCGGCCCGAGCGGTGCGGTTTGCCGATCACGGCGCGGGCGCTTTCGGGCAGGAGCGCGGTGTAGATCGGATGCCGGGGCATCAGGTCGGCGATGAACTGGTTGCCGTGGATGGCGTTGAACTCGTCCGCCTCGCGGAAGCCCATGCCGAAGAAGCGGCCGGCGACCCCGTCCCAGAAGGGCGAGCCGCCGGTCTCGTCCTGCGCGCCGCGCAGTTCGGCGATGGTCCGGTCGGCGAAGCGTTCCCGATGCATCTTCATGAACAGGTAGCGGCTGCGCGCCAGCAGCGCGCCGGCGCCGGTCGAGCGCTCGCCCGGCATGAGGAACAGGCCGCCGACTTCGCTGGCGCCGTCGAGGTCGGTCGAGAGCACCAGCATCTCGGCGCGGATCGTCCGGTCCAGTTCCTGGGAATACTGGCTGAAGCTGGTGATGCGATAGGAATAGAACGGCCAGGTGGAGCCGATCTTCGCGAAGATCTGGCAGGTGCCGCGCACCCGCCCGCTGGCCAGGTCTTCCAGCACGAAGAGGAACAGGTCGTCGCCCGGCGCATCGCCGGCGCGGCCGAACGAGGCTTCGGCGCGGGCGAGCTTGGCCTTGAGGGTCGGCCGGTCGGCCGGCAGGTTTGTAAGGCCGCCGCCGGTGTTCTTCGCCATCTGGTAGAGCGCGGGCAGGTCGCCGGCCCGCGCGGCGCGCAGGACGAAGCTCATGGTCGCAGCGCTCCCTTGTCCAGCCGGTGGAGCACCAGCGCGGTCAGGCGGGCGCGGGCCACCAGCGAGTCCACCTCCAGGTATTCGCGCGGTGAGTGGATGAAGTCGCCGCGTGCGCCCATCGTGTCGATCACCGGCACGCCGCAGGCGGCGATGTTGTTGCCGTCGCAGACGCCGCCGGTGTCCTGCCAGGAAAGCGCCTCGCCGAGATCGGCGGCGGCCTCGGCGACCAGCGCGAACAGCCTTTCGCCCCCCGCGCCGATCGGCTTGGGCGGGCGGCCGAAACCGCCGTGGAGCGCGATCGCCACGTCGTGCGCGGCGGCGGCCTCGGCGATCAGGCGGTCGATCAGCGTCTGCGCTTCGGCCGCCTCGCCGGGGCCGCGCGGGCGCAGGTTGAAGCGCAGCACCGCGTGCGCCGGGACGATGTTGACGGGGCCGCCGCCGTCGATCTTCGCGGGGTTGATGGCGAGCGCCGGATGGCGGGCCCGGTAGAGCCGCAGCGCCAGGTCGGCGGCGGCGACGAGCGCGTTGCGCCCGTCCCCCGGATTGCGCCCGGCGTGCGCGGCGCGGCCGGTGACGACGGCGGCGAAATTGCCCGAGCCGGGGCGGGCGCGGGCCATGACGCCGCCCGGCAGCGCCGGCTCGTAAGTCAGCGCGGCGAGCTTGTCCCGCGCCAGCGCGCGGATCAGCGGCGCGGACGAGAGCGAGCCCGTCTCCTCGTCGCTGTTGACCAGCACGTCGTAGCCGAGGCGCGGCCCGCTCGCCTCGAAAGCGCGAAGGCCGGCGAGCATCAGCGCGAGGCCGCCTTTCATGTCGGCGGCGCCCGGCCCGCGCAAGGTATTGCCGTCGAGCCACTCGCTCGCCTGGAAGGGGTGGTCGGCGGCGAACACCGTGTCCATGTGGCCGGTCAGCAGCACGCGCCGCTCCGTCTCGGGCCGCACCCGCACGACGAGGTGACGGCCGTGCGCCACCGGCGCGAGGGTGCCCTCGGCGCTCACCTGATCGACCGGCGCGGGCGCTTCCAGCGCGACGCTGCCGGGCAGCGCGGCGAAGGCGTCGGCCAGCTCCGCCGCCATCGCCGCGAGGCCGGGCAGGTTGGCGGTGCCGCTGTTGATCGCGGTCCAGGCCAGCACCTGCGCGCGCATCGGCGCCAGCGCGATGGGATCGACGAGGGCGGCCTCCTCGCGCGTCATGCCTGCATCCCGGCCTGCACCCCGGCCAGCATTCCGGCCAGCGTCCCGGCGTTGCCGGCGGGGGCGGCGGCCTCGAAGCTGGCGACCGGATAGGCGCAGTAGTCGGCGGCGTACCAGGCGCTCGGCCGGTGGTTGCCCGAATCGCCCAGCCCGCCGAACGGCATCGCGCCCGAGGCGCCGGTGGTCGGCCGGTTGCGGTTGACCACGCCCGCGCGGACCTGCGCGGCGAAGCGCTCCCACAGCGCATCGTCGCTGCTGACCAGCCCGGCGGCAAGGCCGAAGCGGGTGGCGTTGGCGGCGGCCAGCGCGGCGTCGAAATCGGCGACGCGGACAACCTGCAGCACTGGCGCGAAAATCTCCTCGTCGGGCACGGACAGGCCGGTGACGTCGAGCAGGGCGGGGGCGAGGAAGGTCTTGCGCCGGCCGGCGACCGGCTCCAGCGGCCGGATCGCGCGCGCGCCGAGCGCGAGCAGTCCGTCTACCCGCTGCCGCGCGCCGGCCGCCGCGCCGGGCGAGATCAGCGGGCCGATGTAGGGCGGCGGCGTCTCGTCCCAGGCGCCGACGCGCAGGCGGTCGCGCAGCGCGGCGACGGCCGCGACCAGTGCCTCGCCGAAAGCGCCTTCGGGCACGATCAGCCGCCGCGCGCACGAGCAGCGCTGGCCGGCGGAGACATAGGCGGACTGCACGACCAGCGCGGCGGTTTCGCCGACATCGCCGTCCCATGCCACCAGCGGGTTGTTGCCGCCCAGCTCCAGCGCCAGGATCACCTTGGGGCGATCGGCGAAAAGGCGGCGGAAATGGGCGCCGGCGGCGGCCGAGCCGGTGAACAGGAAGCCGTCGATGTCGGCGCCGGCCAACGTCGCGCCGGTTCCGCGCCCGCCCTGGACGACGGTGAGCACGTGGTCCGGCAGGCCGGCCGCGCGCCAGGCCTCGGCCATCGCCTCGCCCACCGCCGGGGTCAGCTCGGACGGCTTGAACACCACCGTGTTGCCGGCCAGCAGCGCGGGCACGATGTGGCCGTTGGGCAGATGTCCGGGGAAGTTGTAGGGGCCCAGCACGGCCATGACGCCGTGCGGGCGGTGGCGCAGCACCGCCGCGCCGAAGGCTGTCGGGCTGTGCCGTTCGCCCGCGCGTTCGGCCTGCGCCGCGATCGAGACTTCGACCTTGCCGGTCATCGAGGCGACCTCGGCCCGGCTTTCCCACAAGGGCTTGCCCGTCTCGCGCGCGATCAGCCGCGCCAGCGCGTCGGCGCGCGCTTCCAGTTGCGTCCGGTAGGCGCGGGCGATGGCGATCCTTTCGGTCAGCGGCGTCGCGGCCCAGGCCGGAAAGGCGCGCCGGGCGGCGGCCACCGCCGCGGCGACCGTCGCGGGCGTGGCGACCGGCCCTTCCCAGACCGGATCGCCCGTGGCGGGATCAAGGGATTGCAGCATGACGGGTATCATCCGCCGATCCGGGGATTTCACAAGCCCCCTTGAAAATACAGGCCGTTTCGCCGTCTCGCCGTCCCGGCTCAGGCTCGGGACGGCGATTCCGTCTGGTGTCGTCGGGCCCTTTCGGGGAAGGATCGTCGCGGCGGCTTGTGTGCCGTGGGAACTTTCCCCAACAGGGGGCGGTTATGGCTTGATCGGCCGGACAGGTCGGGCGGCCGGATTCGCGGCGCAGGTTCGCAGGGGGTTATGAAGCACAGGGTCAGCGAAAGTTCCGGTTGCCCGCGCCGATCGCGATCCGGATTCGACCGCTGCGCCTGCCTGATCGCCGCGTCGCTTGCCGCCGCCGTCGCGCTTCCCGCGCAGGCGCAGGACCAGCAGGCGCAGGACCAGCCGGCCGCGCAGGCGGACGCGCCGCCGGAAGCGGGCAAGCTGGCGGTGCCGGCCCCGCCCGCCGGGGCGGAGCTGCCGGCGGTGGACCCGATCATGGCCGACGACGCGTTCAACAAGGCGATCCCCTCGCTCGACGTCGCCGACGATCCGGAACTCGACCGCCCGCTCGAATCGGTCGAGGCGTTCGAACGGGCGATGGCCGCAAAGCAGGCCGGCGCCCGGCCCGAGGAAGCGCAGGCACCGCCGGCGGGGAATCCGGCGCTGGCGGACGGAACCCGGACCGAGCAGATCGGCGATGCGCCGGTCGGCGACGACGAGCTGAACAAGCCGCTGCCGCCGCTCGACCAGTTCGAGGTCGAGACCATCCGGTTCGCCGAAACGGCCGAGAAGGCGCAGAACGGCAAGGCGGCCGAGATCGCCTATCGCATCCGGATCGACGGGCTGGAGAAGGCCGACGCCGAGACGGACAAGAACCTGCGCGACATGTTCGACGACCTTTCGGCGCTGCGCGCCGGCCGCGGCAAGGCGACCAACGCGGCGATGATTTCCGCCCGGCTCACCGAGGACCGCGTGCTGCTGGAGCGCATCCTCGCCTCCGAAGGCTGGCACGGCGCGCGCGTGCGCACGCAGGTGGACCGGGGCGAGGGGGCGGCGGCCAACGGGGCGCTGACGGCGGTGCTGGAAGTGACGCCGGGCAAGCGCTACGTCCTCGATATGATCGCCGTCCAGGCCGAGCCGACGCTGCCGCCGGACCTGATCCGCCGCAACCTCGCGCTTTCCATCGGCGATCCCATCGTCGCCGAGCGTGTCCTGGCCGCCGAGGCGCAAGTCGCCGTGGCCCTGCCGCAGCACGGCTATCCCTTCGCCGAGATCGGCGAGCGCGACGTGCTGCTCGACCGCGAAACGGGCAAGGGCGACTATACGCTGCCCGTCACCGTCGGGCCGCGCGGGCGGTTCGGCGACTTCACCACCGACGGCGACATGGCGTTCGACGCCCGGCACGTGGGCGTGCTGGCGCGGTTCCGGCGCGGCGAGCTTTTCGACAGCCGCAAGATCGACGATCTGCGCCAGGCGATGGTGGCGACCGGGCTGTTTTCGTCTGTCGCGGTCGAGCCGCAGCGGACCGGGCAGCCCGCCGGAGAGGACGGCAGCGAATACGTGACCGTGGCGGTGACGCAGGATGCCGGCCCGCCGCGCACCATCGCCGGCACCGCCGGCTACGGCACCGGCCAGGGCCTGCGCGCGGAGGCGACCTGGACCCACCGCAACATGTTCCCGCCCGAAGGCGCGCTGATCGTGCGCGGCGTCGCCGGCACGCAGGAGCAGGGCGCGGGCGTCACCTTCCGCCGCTCCAACGCCGGCCGGCGCGACCGCACTTTCGAACTGACCGCCGAGGCGCTGCACAGCGATTACGAGGCCTACAACGCTTATACCGGCCGCCTTGCCGCGCGGATCAGCCGCGATTCGACGCCGCTCTGGCAAAAGAAGCTGACCTTTTCGGCCGGCGTGCAGCTTCTGGCCACGGGCGAGGAGGATTATGACTTCGCCGCCGGCAAGCGGCAGCGGCGCACGTTCTATATCGCCGGTCTTTCCGGCCAGCTCGGCATCGACCGCAGCGACGACCTGCTGAACCCGACCAGGGGTTTCCGCGTCACTGCGCTGGTCGAGCCCGAGGGGTCGCTGGAAAGCGGCTTCCACCCCTATGTCCGGGCGCGGCTCGATGCGTCGGGCTATTACCCGGTGGGCCAGAACATCGTCGTTGCCGGCCGGGTGCGGCTGGGCACGATCCAGGGGGCCGAGCGCGACGCCATCGCCCCCTCGCGCCGGTTCTACGCGGGCGGCGGCGGATCGGTCCGCGGCTTCGGCTATCAGGAACTGGGCCCGCTCGATCCCGGCGGCAAGCCGATGGGCGGGCGCAGCGTCAACGAGGCGGCGGCCGAAGTGCGCTATCGCTTCGGCAACTACGGCGTGGTCGCCTTCGTCGATGTCGGCCAGTCCTATGAAAGCACGATCCCCCGCTTCTCCGACCTGCGTACGGGCGTGGGCATCGGCGGGCGGTTCTACACCAACTTCGGCCCGCTGCGGCTCGACGTGGCGACGCCGCTCGGCCGCCGTCCGGGCGAGCCGAAGATCGCGGTCTACGTCTCGATCGGGCAGGCGTTCTGATGGCCGGCGACGAACCTCCCGTCGACGCGGCGGCCGCCCCCCGGCGGAGCTGGGCGGCGCGCCTCGCGCGCGGGGCCGGCGGGCTGCTGCTGGCCGTCGCCGCGTTCGTCGCGCTGGGCATCTATCTGCTCGACACCGGGCCGGGGCACCGCTTCGTGTCCGACCAGATCGAGCGGCTGGAGTTCGAGAACGGGCTGCGCATCAAGGTGGCGCGCATCGACGGGTCGATCTACGGCGCCATGGTGCTGCGCGGGCTGGCGCTGTCCGATCCCAAGGGCGAGTTCCTGTTCGCGCCCGAAGTGCGGGTGGACTGGCGGCCGCTCTCCTATCTGCGCAACCATGTCGACGTGCGCGCGCTGACCGCGCAGCGCATGATCCTGCGCCGCGCCCCGGCGCTGCGGCCGACCGAGACCGAAGGGCCGCTGCTGCCCGACATCGACATCGACGTCGGCCGGCTGCGCGTCGACAGCTTCATCGCCGAGCCCGCAGTCTCGGGCGAGCGGCGCGTGGTCCGGCTCGACGGGCGCGCGCACATCGCCACGGGCCGGGCGCAAGTCTGGTTCGACGCGGAGACGGTCGGCGGCAAGGGCCGCGCCGGGGGCGACCGGCTGAAGCTGGTGCTCGACGCGGTGCCCGAGCAGAACCGGCTGGCCTTCCAGCTTGCGCTCGACGCGCCCGAAAGCGGCCTCGTCACCGCGCTTTCGGGGCTGACCCAGCCCTTGTCCGTGCGGATCGACGGGCGCGGCGACTGGAAGGTGTGGAACGGCCGGTTCGACGCCGATATCGGCGGGCGCGAACTGGCGCGCCTCACCCTGACCGCGCGCGACGGCACTTTCGCCGCGCGCGGCCCCGCCTATCTCTCGCGGCTGACGACGGGCGCCACCGCCAGCCTGCTCGGCCCGTCGAATGCGGTCGACCTCATCGCGGTGCTCAAGGAGCGGCGCGCCGACCTGTCGGGCTCGCTGGCGGGCCCGGCGATGGGCCTTGCCGTGAACGGCGGGGTCGACCTTTCGGACAACAGCTTCCGCGATCTCGGACTGGGCTTCGCGCTGCTGCGCCCCTCGGCCATCGCGCCGGGGCTTTCCGGCAGCGGGCTGCGCGCGAAGCTGATGCTGAACGGGCCGATGGCGCGGCCGCGCGCCGCCTATGCGATCAACGCCGACCGGCTGGTGATGAACGACATGGGGCTGGAACGCCTGACCGCCAGCGGCGCGGCGCGGGTCGATGCCGACCGGATCGTCATCCCCGTCGCCGCGCGCGCCGCGCGGATCACCGGGCTCGACACGGTGGCGGGCGGCCAGCTCGCCAACGTCCGGCTCGACGGCGATCTGGCGATCGACTGGCCGCGCATCCTGTCGGACAACATGCGCCTGCGCTCGGACCGGATTGACGCCGGGCTGATCCTGCTCGCCGACGCCTCGAAGGGCCTCTATACCGGCGCGATCGACGGCAAGATCGACAACTACCGGATCGAGAGCGTCGGCCTGTTCGACATCCGCACCAACGTCGATCTCAAGACCGTGCCGGACGGCTTCGTGCTGGCGGGCAATGTCCGCGCCCGCTCGACCCGGCTGGCCAACGAGGGCGTGCGCGGGTTCCTGGGCGGCAATCTCGTCGCGTCGGGCGATGTCGCCTACGGACCCGACGGGCTCGTCCGCTTCTCGCGCCTGCGGCTCGAATCGCCCGAGCTGCGCGTGACCGGCGGCGCCGGCAGCTATGCGCTCGACGGCCGCATCGTGCTCGACGCCGCGGCGGTCCACCGCCAGTACGGCCCCATCGGCGTGAAAGTCGCCGGCACGCTCGCCGATCCGCGCGCCAGCGTCACCGCCGAGCGGCCGGGCCTGGGCATCGGCCTGGCCAACCTCGAGGCGCAGATCACCGGCGCGGCGGACGGCTACCGGCTGCAGGCGCGGGGCGATACCGACTACGGCCCGCTGACCGCCGACGTGATCCTGGGCACCGGCCGGGTCACGACGCTGCGGGTCGCCAGCGCCGACCTGGGCGGGATCGGCTTCGCCGGCACGCTGCGCCAGACGGCGGCGGGGCCGTTCGCGGGCCAGCTCACGGCCAAAGGCGCGGGGCTCGGCGGCCTCGTCCGGCTGGAGGCGCGCGGCCAGTATCAGGAAGCGCTGATCAACGTGCGCGCCAACGACACGGTGCTGCCCGGCCCGGCCAACCTCGCCATCGGCGCGGCGATCGTCGATGCGCGCGTCGTGCTCTACGACAAGCCCTGGGTGGTCGCCGACGTGCAGATCGCCGACACCCGGATCGATCGGCTGAGCCTGCGCGAGGCGCGGGCGACCATCGACTACCGCGACGGGCGCGGCCAGGCGAAGCTGCTGGCGCGCGGCTATACCGGCGTGCCGTTCCGCATCGCCGCCAACGTCGATCTCCAGCCCGATCTCTGGCGTGCGATGATCGACGGCACCGTGCGCGGGCTTGACTTCAAGACGGCCACGCCGGCCCGGATCGTCCCCGGCGCCAAGGGGTACGAGCTGCTGCCGACGCGGATCGACTTCGGCCGCGGCAGCATCCGCCTCGCGGGGACCTATGGCACCGGCATCCGCCTCGAAAGCCGGCTCGACCGCTTCGACATGAGCCTGGTCAACGCCTTCATCCCGGCGGTCGGGGTGGGCGGCAGCGCCACCGGCAGCTTCGATTTCGAGCAGGCCGGCCCCACCGCTTTCCCGCGCGCGGACGCGCGGCTGTCGATCGCCGACTTCACCCGCACCACCTCGGTCTCGGTCAGCGCGCCGGTGGACATGAACTTTGTCGGCAAGCTGCTGCCCGACGGCGGCGAGGCGCGCGCGGTGTTCCGCCAGCGCGGCAGCGTCATCGGCCGGATGCAGGCGTCGCTGCGGCCGCTGCCGCCGGGCGCCGGCCCCTGGGTGGAGCGGCTGCTGGGCGCGCCGCTGGGCGGCGGCATCCGCTACAATGGCCCGGCCGACACGCTGTTCTCCTTCGCCGGCCTGTCGAACCAGCAGCTTTCCGGACCGATCGGCATGGCGGCGGACTTCTCGTGCCGCCTGTCCAGCCCCTGCCTCGACGGCGTGATCCGGGGCAACGGCCTGATTTACGAGAACCAGGTCTATGGCACGCGGCTGACCAACATGGCCGTGGCCGGGCGGTTCAGCGGCAGCCGGCTGGAGATCGAAAAGCTGACCGCCACCGCCGGCAGCGGCACGCTGGACGCGCGCGGCTATGTCAGCCTCGCGGCCGAGGCGGGTTATCCGATGGACCTGTCGCTGACGCTCGACAACGCGCGGCTCGCCCGCAGCGAAGCCGTCTCGGCGACCGCCACGGGCCAGCTCCGGCTGACCAAGACCGAAGGCGAGCGCGCGCTGCTCCAGGGCCGCATCGTGCTGCCCGAGACGCGTTACGAGATCATCCGCCAGGGCGCGTCGCAGGTGCCCGTGCTTGCCGGCGTGCGCTTCAAGCCCGCCCGCCGGCAGCGCTTCACCACCGAGGAGCCGGCAAAGCCCGCGCCGGGCCTGTTCAGCCGTATCCGCCTCGACCTGACGCTGTCCGCGCCCGAGCGGCTCTATGTCTCGGGCATGGGGCTCGAATCCGAATGGCGCGCCGATTTCCGCATGACCGGGACCAGCGCGGCGCCGGTCCTGACGGGCGAGGTGGAACTGGTCCGCGGCACGCTGAGCTTCGCCAGCCGCGACTTCGAGCTGACGCAGGGCCGCGTGACGTTCACCGGCGGCCAGACGATCGACCCGATCCTGGCGATGACCGCCAGCGAGGACATCGACGACATCACCGTCAACGTCAACGTCGGGGGCCGCGCCTACAACCCGCAGATCACCTTCTCCTCGGTGCCGGGGCTGCCGCAGGACGAAATCCTCTCGCGCATCCTGTTCGGCAGCTCGATCACGGAGATCTCGGCGCTGCAGGCGGTGCAGCTCGCCGCCTCGCTGAACTCGCTGCGCGGCACGGGCGGCGGGCTCAACCCGATGGGCAAGCTGCGCTCGGCCACGGGCGTCAGCCGTCTGCGCGTCCTCGCCCCGGACGAGGCGAACGGCCGCGGCACGGCGCTGGCCGCCGGGCAGTACATCACCAACGACATCTACGTGGAACTCGTCACCGACGCGCGCGGCTTCACCGCCACCCAGCTCGAGGTGAGCCTGACCCCCTGGCTGTCGCTGCTCAGCCAGGCGGGTGGCTCGGGCGCGACCAATTTCAACCTGCGCGTGCGGAAGAACTACTGATGCGCCGCGCGGGCCTGCTTGCCTTGCTGCCGCTGCTGGCCGGTTGCCAGCAGAGCTTCGATGATCGCTATGCCGACGCGGAGAAGAAGATCCGCGATCAGGCCGCCGCGATCGACAAGGACCTGGCCGCGCGCGCGCGCGAAGCGGCGGCGGGGGCGGCGCTTTCGTCCGATCGTCCCCTGGAAGGGGAGGGGGACCGCCCGCGGGGCAATGGGGTGGGCTCGTCTCCCGGCGCAGCGCCCGGCCGATAGCGCCCCTTCCCGTTCCGGGGAGGGGCTTTCTGCCTACACGGGCTGCCTATTCCGGCCCCAGCATCTGTTCGGGCCGGACCACCGCGTCGTATTCCTCGGCCGTCACATCGCCGCTCGCCACCGCCGCCTCGCGCAGCGTGAGCCCCTGCGCGTGCGCGGTCTTGGCGATGGCGGCGGCCTTGTCGTAGCCGATCTTCGGCGCCAGCGCCGTCACCAGCATCAGCGATCGCTCGACCCCGGCGCGGATGTTGTCCTCGCGCGGTTCGAGGCCCAGCAGCAGGTTCCGCGTGAAGCTGTCCGCCGCGTCCGCCAGCAGCCGCACCGATTGCAGGAAGTTGTAGGCCATGACCGGGCGATAGACGTTCAGTTCGAACTGGCCCTGGCTGTCGGCGAAGGTGATCGTCGCGTGATTGCCGAAGACCTGCGCGCAAACCTGCGTCAGCGCCTCGCACTGGGTCGGGTTGACCTTGCCGGGCATGATCGAGGAGCCGGGCTCGTTCTCGGGCAGCGCCAGTTCGCCCAGCCCCGCGCGCGGGCCGGAGCCGAGGAAGCGGATGTCGTTGGCGATCTTGTAGAGGCTGGCCGCCAGCGTGTTGAGCGCGCCGTGGGCGAACAGCAGCGCGTCCTGCGCGGCCAGCGCCTCGAACTTGTTGGGCGCGCTGGCGAAGGGCAGGCCGGTGGCATTGGCGATGGCTTTCGCGACCGCGCCGGAAAAGCCCGCCGGCGCGTTGAGCCCGGTGCCGACGGCGGTGCCGCCCTGCGCCAGTTCGCACAGGCCGGGCAGCGTCGCGCGCAGCCGTTCGATGCCGGCGCCCACCTGCCGCGCGTAGCCGGAGAACTCCTGCCCCAGCGTCAGCGGCGTCGCGTCCTGCGTGTGCGTGCGGCCGATCTTGACGATGCCGGCCCAGCCTTTCGCCTTGGCGTCGAGCGCTGTGTGCATCGCCTCGAGCGCGGGCAGCAGGCGCGCCTCGATCTCGGTCGCCGCCGCGACGTGGATCGCGGTGGGGAAGGTGTCGTTCGACGACTGGCTCATGTTGACGTGGTCGTTGGGATGGACCGGCGATTTGGCGCCCAGCGCGCCGCCCAGCAGCAGGTTGGCGCGGTTGGCGATCACCTCGTTGAGGTTCATGTTGGACTGCGTGCCCGAGCCGGTCTGCCAGACGACCAGCGGAAACTCGCCGTCGAGTCGGCCGGCGACGATCTCGTCGGCCGCGCGGACGATGGCGTCGGCCAGCCCGGCGTCGAGCAGGCCGAGATCGCGGTTCACTTGCGCGGCGGCGCGTTTGACCACCGCCAGCGCGCGGATCAGCGCCCGGGGCATCCGCTCTTCCCCGATGCGGAAGTTTTCGAGGCTGCGCTGCGTCTGCGCCCCCCAGAGGCGGTCGGCGGGGACTTCGACGGGGCCCATCGTATCGCGTTCGGTTCGGGTATCGGCCACGCGCATGCTCCTTCGCGGGGCAGAATGGACCCGCGCCGCCCGATCGGCAAGCGCCGGGTGGCGTTCAGATTCGCCGGCCGCGATGGTTCAAACAGGGACGCTGCGAAACCGTGCTCCCGGTATGGGCAAATTACTGGTATAAATCGGTTTAGGAGTCGACCGGCGCCGCATTCGGCAAGGCGCGGCGCTGAGATCGCTCATGGCACGCACGTTGGGCCGGCGGCCCAGGACGGGGGCGAACATGGCAGAAATCATCGGCATGACATCGGGCAACGTCGAACGCTTCCCCGGAGCGTTCCCGCCAAGCCCCGTTTCGGACGAACTGCACCGGATCATGGCGCTGCTGCGCGGCGCCTGTCCGGCCGAGGCGACCGTCAGCTTCAGCTTCGACGGCCGCCTGCAGGCGCACATCGACGTGCGCAAGCGCGAGGACGTGCTGTTCGTGGAAGCGGTATTGCCGACGCTGGAGGCGGATCTGTTCCACGGCGTCAGCATCGGCAGCACGCCGGGGCACCCGTTCCATCACCGCATCTCGGCGGCGGTCCGGGCCTGACGCCCGCGTTTACGACCGCTTGCGGCGGTGCCGCCGCCATAGCAGGTAGCCGCAGCCGGCCACGCCGCAGGTGACGGCGGCGCCCTGCGCCATGACCGTCGCCGCGGCGGTGAGCCCTCCGACGGTGACGCCCCAGGCCAGTTGCGAGAGCACGGAGACGATCGCCTGCATCGCGCCAACATCGGCACCGCCGGCCGCCGGGTCAAGCGCGCCGCGCTCGGCCCGGCGCGTTTGCCGCGGGCCGCGCCGCGATCGCGCCGGTCACGCCTTCGCCTGCCGCCCCCGGTAGGACAGCCGCCATTCGGGCGGGAACCTGGCGTCGTTGTCCTTGACCGCGGCGGCGAGGCCCTTCTCGAACGTCTCGCCATCCACCGCGATGCCGCCGTCCTCTTCCTTGACCAGCGGCAGCATGCCTTCCAGCCAGCCGGACAGGACCGAGCCCATGTATTCGCCCTGGTGCTGCTTGAACACCTCGAAGAAGGTCTTTTGCATGACGACGGTGTCGGTCGGCCGGTTGCGCGCGCAGGCGAGGGCGTATTTCATCGTCTCGGCTTCCAGCCCCTCGCGCGCCACGACGCTGTTGACGAAGTGGAGGTCCTTCATCTCCTTGGCGGTGAAGGGCCGGCCGGTGAAGACCATCTCCATGAACGGTCGGATGCCCATCATCGTCGCCCACTGCCACTGGCGCGCCGCCCAGCCGACGTAGCGGAAGGCCGAATGGCCGAACAGCGTATCGTCCGAGGCGATGACGATGTCGGCGTCTGCCGCCTGGTAGAAGTGCCAGCCGTAGCAATAGCCCTTGGCCTCGACGATCGAGATCTTCTTGAAGTCCTGGAGGCTCCTGAGGCCGAAGCGCGCGTCGGCGTAGAGGTTGGTGACGTTGGCGATATAGCGGTAGGAATCGCGCGGCGGATACTTCACGTCCCCATCGCTGGTATCGTCCGCGCCGATGCGGAACTCGGGCAGCGGCGAGTAGTCCTCGTCGCCGTTGAACATGCCGGCCATCTCGGGCAGGTCGGCGCCGCTGCCGAAATGCTCGCCGACGCCGCGCACGATCAGCACCTTGACGTCGTCGTCGACGTTGGCGCGCAGCACCAGGTCGGCATAGCGCTGGCGCGCGGCGATCGTCGGCGCGTTGAGGAAGCCGGGCCGGTTGAGCGTGATCGTCGCGATCTTCGTCGCCGGGTCCTTCTCGTAGAGGACGATCTCCTCGGGAGAGGGGCGTTCCGCGTGGTCTGGCATCTCTGGCCCATCCTTCCTGCTGCGGCTGCCGCAGCGTTGTTTTGATCCACTTGCGTGGAAGCGGGCCGGTGCCGCACCCGATTCAGCGAAGCTGGATCGACTGTAGGTCGTTCTGCTCGCCGCGGGCGATTCAATTGTCTGGAACGGTGCAACCATCCGTTCTCCTTGCGCAATCGCCCTGCCGGGCTAGGCTTGCCCCTCAACTGCCCGCGAGACGGCGAACAAGGGAGCGTTTGCACTGGTGAGCCAGGTCCAAGCCCTGCTGCAGCCCGGCGCCGAGCCGCCGGCGCGGCCCGTGCGCTACGATCCGGCGCTGCCGATCCAGCACTTCAACGACAACAGCCGGGCCCGGCCCGCGCCGCCGCGCCGCAACCAGCGGCTGCGCCGGGCGCAGATCCTCGCGACGATCCGGCGGCTGCTGACCGAGGAGGGGGTGGAGGGCGTCACCATGCGCGGTATCGCCCAGGCCTCGGGCCATGCGGTGCAGACGATCTACAACCTCGTGGGCCCGCGCGACCAGGCGATCGCCGAGGCGATCAACGAATATACCCGCTTCGTCGGCCACACCGCGCTGCCCGATCCCGGCGATCCGGACGCGGTGGTCGAGATCATCGGCCGCTGGCTGCAATCGATCGAAGCCGCGCCCGAGTTCTGCCGCCAGGTCTGCCTGATCTATTTCACCCCCTCGCGCGGCATCTTCTACCACTTCCGCGACAAGCAGCTGAAGGCGATGCAGGGGCTGCTGGCGCGCCAGCAGAAATGCGGCATCCTGCGCGCCGATGCCGGCATCGCCGAACTGGCCGACCAGCTCGTCACTTTCGCCGCGGCGTCCTGCGTCGAATGGTCCGACCGCCCGTTCCCGCTGGAACAGCTCCACCGGCGGATCCGGTCCGGCTTCGGCAACCTGCTGGATGGCGCGCGCAGCCCGGCCGGCGGCGGCGGGGCGGGGTGGGGTCCAGGTCATCCCAACGCCCGCTCAGCCTGAGCTTGTCGAAGGCTACGCGCTGCCGGCCGCCTCTCTCCTGCCACCTGTCCTTCCGCGCGCCAGTTGGGAAATGAGTTCCCAATCGCCGGCAATCAGGGCCTCCTTCTTGGCGCGGTTCCAGCCTTTGATCCGCCGTTCGGCGGCAAAGGCATCGTCGCGGGAAGGAAAACTGTCCGACCAGACCAGCACGACCGGTCTGCGCTTCGCGGTGTAGCCGCCCGTCGTTCCGTGTTCGTGCTGGGCCAGGCGCACAACCAGATCGTCGGTATGGCCGGCGTAGTAGCTGCCGTCGTTGCAGCGCAGGAGGTAGGTATAGAAGGCCATCGCGTCGGTGCGTGGCCTTCGACAAGCTCAGGCTGAGCGGGTGTGGCGTGGGGGGCGGGGCGTCTGCCCTAACTCCGCCCCTCGATCAGTTCGCCCAGTTCGTGCAGCTTGAGCTTGCCGGTGGCGGTGCGGGGGATTTCGGCTTCGGTGACGAACACGATCCGCCGGGGCACCTTGTAGCTCGACAGCGTTTCGCGCAGCGCGGCGCGCAGGGCGTCTTCGGTGGGCGCGGCGCCTGCGGCGGGCACCACGGCGGCGGCGACGATCTGGCCGTACTCGGGGTCGGCAAGGCCGGTGACGACGGCCAGCTCCACCTCGGCCAGCTCGTTCAGCGCGGCTTCCACTTCCAGCCGCGAGACGTTGGCGGCGCGCGTCTTGATCATGTCGTTGCGGCGGGCGACGAAATAGAGGCAGTCGTCGGCGTCGATCCGCACGAGATCGCCGGTCGGGTAGAAGCCGTCGGGCGTGAACACCTCGCGCCGCAGCTTCTTGTACATGCCGCTCATCAATGCGCCGCCGCGCAGTTGCAGCTCGCCGATCTCGCCCGGCGGCACTTGCTCGCCGGTCTCGGGATCGACCACGCGGCGCTCGTAGCCGTTGACCGGACGGCCGCAGGCCCAGGGCTTGTCCTCGGGCATGCGGTAGTTCAGCGGCTCGGCGCTGTGCGGGGCGAAAGTCTCGCTCATGCCGAGCATGCCGGACTGGAACTGCGGCGGGATCAGTTCGCCCTTCGCGTCGCGGAAATGGCCGAGGCCGACGATGCTGTCGATGTCGATGCCGCGCTCGGGCGCCAGCTTGCGCAGGCGGGCGAGGCCGTCGCCCCAGCCGTTGAGGCGGTTCACCTCCAGCGCCTTGATCGTCTCCACGATCACCTCGAGGTCCGGCGAGGCGGGATAGACCAGCGTCGCGCCCCGGCTGAGCACCTGGAAGAACATCGCCATGCCGCCCAGCCAGAACGCGGGCAGCATCGGCAGCATGCGGTCTGCGGGTTCGATCAGGAACAGCTTGGCCAGTTCGGGCGGGTGGCGCGTCACGTTCCATTGGGTGTGGAGCACGGCCTTGGGCTGCGAGGTGCTGCCCGAGGTGTAGACGATCACCGCATCGTCGGCCGGCGCGACCTGCGCTTCGGCCGCGGCCAGCAGGGCGGGGCCGATCGCATCGGCGCGGGCGAGCAGATCATCGGTCGACAGCGCCCAGTCGATGCCTTCCGCGTCGTCGAGCCAGACCGAGCGCAGGAACGGCGCATCCTCGATCCGCAGCGCCTCGGGCCGGCTGCCGGCGATGGCGGGGAAGGCCGCCGCGACGGTCGCCGCATAGTCGTGGCCGAGGAAGCGCCGGGCCGAGAGCAGGATCTGCGTGTCGCTGTTGCGCAGGATATGCGCCAGTTCGCGGGGCGTGCAGAGCGTGCTTACGCAGGTGATAAGCCCGCCGATCCGCAGCGCGGCGAGGAAGGCGGTGGCCCAGAACACGCCGTCGGGCGCGAGCAGGGCGATGCGCGCGCCCTTGCCCGCGCCGATCGCCAGCAGCGCGCGGGCCATGCGCGCGCTGCGCGCGTCGAGTTCGGCGTAGCTGACGGTTTCCGCCATGGTGGCGATCGCGTCGTGCCCGCCGCGCGCGGCGACGAGGCCGGCGAGCATGGCGGGTATGGTCGAGGGCGGTTCGGCCGCGGTCATCCTGTCTCCCTTCCGGATCGGCACAGATTGCCGGCTGGAAGGCGGATGGTCCACCATGATTGACTGGAACGCAGCCGCGCCTTCGTTCCAAACTGCGCCCCTCCCCCTCGCGAGGAGAAGGAGGGGCGCCCCCCGTTGGCCCGTTATCTACTGGAAGGCGACTTCGAGCGTCCGGGTGCCGTCGGCGGCTTCCTCGAACGAGCCGAGGCCGTAGTCGCCCTTGATCGTCGTGCGCTGGACCACGCGCTCCTGCTCGGCGGGATGGCCGGAGACCATGTGCAGCATGCGCGTGTTGTCCCAGATCGCCATGTCGGTCTGCCGCCACTTGTGATGGTAGCTCTGCGTCTCGGCGATGCGGTTGATCGCCTGGCAGACTTCCTCGAGCAGCGCGTCGCCTTCCGCGTTCTCCATCCCCTGGATGCCTTCGGCCATCCATGGCGAGACGTGCAGGCACTTTTCCCCATTGGGCAGCGTCCAGACCGCCGGGTGCAGCGCGCGCGGCTTGTCGCGGGATGCCTCGTACATCTCCTGCGCGCCGGGCTTGGCGGTGATCTCGCGGAAGCCGGGCGGCAGGCCGAAGCGCATTTTGCTCATCATCGTGTTGAGCGTGTAGATGATCTGCTTGCCCTCGATCCGGGCCAGCAGGTCCTCGGGGAAGGCCTTGTAGAGCGCCACGCCGTCGCAGAAGCCGGTGAGGCCGCCTTCCTTCGCGATCTTCACCGGGCGCAGCACGCCGGCGCGGTTCAGCTCGTTGTTGTAGCAGTGGTCGAAATGCCAGGGCAGCCAGTGCGCCACCTGCTTGCCGTTGAATTCGACGACGCCGCTGTCCTCCGGGTTGTGCGCGATTTCGACCACGCCGGGCTTGCCCTGGCGGTCGACGCGCGAGACCGAATAGACCGGATGTTCCTTGAGCGGGCCGAACACCTCGCTCAGCGCCACCTGCATCTCGCCCGTCGGCTCGACGCCCTCGAACACGATCATGCCGTGTTCGGCGAAGAGATCGCGGATCTCCTGCCGGACGGCGCCATAGGCCAGCAGCCCGCGGGTGATGCCGCCGATCCTTACGCCGAAGGGAAGCCCTTTGCGGATGGGCCTGACGTCCTTAAGAACCATTGTCACTCTCTCCCGATCTCAGCGGACGGATGCCCGCGTATTCCGCACCCGCCGCGGATGAAATCATTGATCCCGATCAAGTCGCGCGCGGCGGCGCGCCGATTGGCTGGAACGATGGCAGGCTTCGTTCCAAGCTCGCCGGCGGCGGGCATTGTGCCGGGCGCGCGACCTGTGCGACCCATGCCGCAACGAGAACGGGAAAAGGACGGGAAGGGCGATGGCGCAGAGGATCGCTTTCGTGACCGGCGCGGGGTCGGGCATCGGCCGGGCGACGGCCGGGCTGTTTGCCGCGAGGGGCCATGCCGTGGCGCTGGTCGATCTCGACGAGACGGGCGGGCGCGAGACCGAGGCGGCGATCCGCGACGCGGGGGGCGAGGCGCGCTTCATCGCCTGCAACGTGGCCGACGACGATTCGGTGAAAGGCGC
>Ga0172382_10000297_pt1 | contig 91896 bp, 80 predicted proteins | sample Leawel138RmetaG_FD_122245 | JGI IMG/M metagenome (GOLD analysis project Ga0172382, IMG submission 122245) | Leachate microbial communities from a municipal landfill in Southern Ontario, Canada - Leachate well 138R metaG | ecosystem: Engineered > Solid waste > Landfill > Unclassified | place... | reverse complement strand
TTATCTTTGGCCGCTTGGGATTCAAAATGAACATCCGTTCTGGAAAGTAGGAAGCACGGAGGGCAGGAGGGTGACGCTGCGGCGTTGCCCTTCTTTTTTTTGGGCACGCAGATTACGCGGATTACGCGGATTTTTATAGAAATAGATTAGGGATGCAGAGGATGATGAGGATGAAAAGGGATTTTTGATAAGTGACAAGGTGACAAGGTGACAGAGTGACAACGTGGCCCGTTCAAAAAAAGTAACGCTGTGGCAATAAACAAAGATCACTGATGCGGTTTTGAAGCCAGAAGCTGATATAGAGAAACAAAAAAAAGCCCGGAACCAAGATTCCGGGCAATGTTTTTGGGGTAAAGCCTGTTTTTAAGAAGGCTTATCCCACACTAAATTGGGTTTATTTCATCAGGACCATGCGCTTGGTTTGCGTCGTGGTTCCATCGCAAAGACGGTAAGTGTAGATTCCCGAAGCCACAGGGCGGCCATTTTCGTCCAGACCGTCCCAGATCAGGCTGTGAGTTCCCTTCTCGAAATATCCGTCCGCCAGGGTTTTCACTTTTTGACCCCGGAGATTGTGGATTACAAGGCTCAGTTTTTTGCCGGGGGAATCCACATTGAAGCTGATTCTTGTGCTCGGGTTGAAGGGGTTGGGATGATTTTGAAGCAGTTGGAATGATAGAGCGGGCGGCAAAGCTGGGTCGTCAACAGATACAGTTTCATTTGTGAGTCTTTGAGCATATAGGCCGAGGATTTCAGTTTTTCCGCTGGAACGTCCGTCAGCCCAAAGCGCGATGGCATTGTTTCCGATTGTCACCAATTTTGGGTCATATTGTTTTTTGCCAGCGTCGCAGAGCACATAACCCGCTTCAGGGCCGTGCAGGCTGCCATCTGAATTGATGTATTTATAATAGATGTCGCTTTCGATGCCGTAATAATCAGACCAGGCAAGAGCCATGCCGCTGTTCTCGAATCTTCCCACGCTGGGGCTGGATTGAGTGCTGTCTTTTTGAACCACAAAGTATCCGAGGTCGCCCCAAAGCGGGGTTCCTGTCAGGGAATATTTGTGGGCGATAATATCGTCCATACCGTTGATGTTTTCACACCAGGCAAAAATGATTTCATTGCGGAAACCATCCTTATCAGCGATCACAGCCGCGCTTTGTTCACGTCCGTAATCCGCCAAAGCCACACCCGCTGGGTCCCAGAGGGTTTCACCGCTATTGGAAACATGTTGACCAAAATAGTTTTCATAGATCATTCCGCCCCGCTTGTCCTGCCACATCACAAAGATACCGTCGTCTGTGAGGCTGCTGACAGGAAAGCGCTGCATGGTGTCCCAATCCTGGTGGTTTGAGAGGCGTAATCCCTGAACTGGCCATCCATCAGCGGGATTTGCGTCAGGTTTCATCCTGAGGGTATAGACACTTTGAGTGTAGTCGCTGGGTGAAAAACGCTCCCAAGAATAATAATCCTTCTGAATGTCCAGCAGGGTGCATTGATTGTTCAGTTCGTCGCCGGTGAGGGTTCCCACCATGATGCCGTCTTCACCCCACATTTTCTGTCCGGCTTGAATGCGCTGGCCATAGACGTGGAAGCGGTAGCTGGAGCCCACTTCATCATAGTTGCTCCAGCCCACATAAAAAGAGCCGTCGTGCCAACTGACGCGGGGACCTTTTTGTTCGATGGGCATCATTTGAGTCAGTTTTGTGCCATAATCGCCCATCAGCCTTTCGCCATTTGAGCCCAAAAGCTGCATATAGATGTTGGGATGCTCGTCTCGATGTTCCACCCAAAGCACCAGAATCTGACCTTCCGGGTTGATGGCGGCAGCAGGTTTCGATTGTTTTCCACCGGTGGCGAGGGTAACGGGGCGGCCGTTGGTTTCCAAGGCAGTGTTGCCGTCAAAATCGAGATATTGGAAAAAGATTTGGTAACCCAAGTTTGCGAAACGGGTGTCCTGCCAGACAATGGCAACATCGTTATCACGGGGAAGCATCAAATAATCGTTCAAGGGGGTGTCTCCGCTCAAGCCCCAGAAAAGCATCTTTCCGTTTTCTTCCAAAAGCTCATTACCCGCCGAATCGAAGGCTTGATAATAGAGACCCACACTTCCGTTGCGGATATCCATCCAGCTTATAAAAACGTTTGAACCAGCAACCTTAATCAAACCACCTTCCTGCTGGTAGGGGGCGGTACACACAGGCCTGCCGCCGGGGGTCCAGAGTTCTTCTCCCGTGGCTGAAAGATGTTGGGCGTAGATATCGTCGTTGGGGGTGTTGCCGTTACGGTGGTCATCCCACACAATATAGCAGCCACCATTTGAATCAGCCGCCATGCGCACACCTAATTGCGCATAGTCTGCCACACTGACGACCAGGCCATCCGGATTCCAAAGCAGGCTGCCATCAGCGGAAATCTTCTGGGCAAAGAGGTCGGGATGTTGGCTGTCCAGGCGCTTGTCCTCCCAGACAATCACAACGCAGTTGTCGCTGGTGCTCTGGATGCGAGGATTGTGTTGGGGGGCGAAACTGGGGTTGCCAGAATCACCAAAAACCACAAATGGATCCTGCCAAAGCTTCTGACCCGCCAGATTAACTTTCATGGCGTAGATGTCCGGGTCAGTATTTCGCTGGTCTTCCCAGGTGAGAACGAATTCTCCATCCTGCAAAGCTGCCATGCGCACTTTGCTCTGATTTCCAGGGGCGTCCGCCAGCACCAGGGTTTCAGCCCAGGCCATACTGCCATCGGCGTTGAAGCGTTTCATAAAGATGTCTTCATTATCAACATACTTGTGTGTGTAAGCAATCATCATGCCACCCTGTCCATCAGGCAACATGGTGTTTTGTTCTTCAATACCTTCGCCGTTGGCAATTGGGATTCCGTTTAAAGCCCAAAGCGGGTCGCCACTGGCGCTCAAACGCTGGCCATAAAGGTCTTTACTGGGGTTGCGAGAATCGCTCCAAACGATGAATGCACCGCCTTCCAGGTCGGCTTCCAGGTTCAGGCCAATCTGCATTCCGGGTGTTGTGCAAACAGGTTTTCCACCCTCAGGCCACAGCAACTGGCCATCGGTGTTGATTTTTTGGGCGTAAACATCACCGTCGGGGTCGAAAGAAAAATCGATCCAGGCGATGATGAAATCACCGTTTGAGGTCATGGTGATGACGGGGTCTTCCTGTCTGTCCGGTTTGCCATCGATTAGGACGGGATCGCCCCAAACAAGATTGCCCTGGGCATCAACTTTTTGAGCCCAAAGGTCGCGTTCGCCAAGCTTTGTATCGCTCCAAACGTAGATGGCACAACCGTCGGCGGTTTGCGTTCCGGTGCGGAACCATTCGATATTAACTCCCTAGCGGATGGGAACGGAGTCGTCCCAAACCAAAGAGGCGGCCAGGGCAAGAATCATGCCCATAAATAATATGGTTAAAACCGCGTTCTTCATGTATGTCTCCTTAGATTATCATCTTTCGTGAAACCCGCTTTGTGGCAGGGTTTGATGTGATTTGGAAAATTTTACTTAACAATATCAATGCAATTGTCCTTCCAAAAGGCTAAAAACCGTTTTTGAGGCGATAACGGTTTCCACCACGGGAAGTTCCTCACTGCAAAAACAAAGCGTCGAGAGCAGGTGTTCAGGCTTGATTTCCCGGCGTGGAAAGCTGCGGAAACAGAGGTCTGCCTCTTTTCCTGGTTCGAGGCTGCCAATTTTGTGGTCCAAACCAAGCAGGTGGGCATTACCCAGGGTCAGGCTGTGAAAAAGACGTTCGGGGCTGAGAGAAAAAGCGCTTTGGCGATAGTTTGCCATTTTCGCGTGGTAGAGCATATCCAGTGAGCTTCCAGCCGCCACATCGCTTCCCAAGCCGATTTGTACACCCCTGGCTTCCAGCGCAAGCCAATCCATTTCCCCGATTTTGAGGAAAAAGTTTGAATCCGGACAGTGGGCAATTTTGCATTTTCGCTTGGCGAGAAGTTCCATCTCACTTTCGGACAGATGGATGGCGTGGGCCAGGATGCTTTTTGAGCTGAGAAGTCCGAAGTCTTCATAAACCTGGGTGTAGCTTCCAGCGCCGAAAAGGTTCAGAACCTCTCTGATTTCGCGGGGATTTTCGGAAAGGTGGGTTTGCAGCCAGGCATCGTTTTCCTGAATAAACTTTCCCAAGAGGGACATCAACTGGGGGCTGCAGGAAAGCGCGAACCGAGGCGTGAAAATGTAGTCCAACAGCGGGTTATAGCCGTGGTGACGCTCATATAATTCCACAGAATCGTTGAAAGCCTGTTGAGTGGTTTGCTTGAGATTTTCAGGACTGTTGGCATCCATGAGGGTCATACCGATAAATGCCCTGGCTCCACAGCGTTTGGCGTTCGAAAATGCCAGCTCGCAAGCTTGGCGGAAGGGTGCAGTGTAGATTACACTGGTGGTGGTACCGGCTGCGAACAGGGCTTGGAAGAAATCGGCGGAGAGGGTGTCGGCAAAACCAGCGTCAGCAAAAAGAGCTTCCTCAGGATAAACGTGATTCTGCAGCCAGTCCAGGAGAGAAGGTTCGTAAATCCCGCGGATACGGTGTTGGCTGAGATGGGTGTGAAGATCGATATTGCCGGGCAGGCAAAGAAAATCAATCCGGTTTTCGGCGTCGCCGTCCAAAGCGGGATCAAAAGGGCGTATATCTTGGATCCCCTCAGCGTTCCAAATGATGGTGTGGTCTGTCAAATACTTGGATTCTGTGGGAGATACAGGGGTCAGCAGGTTGGTTCTAATCTTTCTCATATTCGATTATTTCGATGTTTAAAACTTTGGAAGCGCCCAAGCCGAAATGAAGCTCCTGGCTGTTTTGGGAACAGGTTCCCTTGCTGGAGGAAAGCTCACGGATTAAAGAGTATTCCCGGCCTGCTGGGGAAAGAAGATTCAGCTTCACCCGGGTTCCAAAAGCGGGGGAATTCGGGTGGTTGGGATATTCGCTGGGGTCGGTGATTAAAATGACGCCTTCCTCGCTCCAGACGGGTTTAACGAACAGCGACTGGTTTTCGGTGGGAGTGCGGTTTAGCAGAATCTTGCTGCCATTTCCGCCGCAAACCACCAAGTCCAACAAGCCATCCCGGTCGAGGTCTGCGGTGGCGTTTCCCCAACCGTTAAAAACTCTGGCACCGCTCAGGAAAGTGATATCGGTAAAGGTTCCGTCTCCATTGTTGTGATAGAGGTAGGAGCGGTCGTTTTCATACACAGAGCTGATGAAGAGGTCTGGCAGGCCGTCGTTATCGGCATCAAACCAAAGTGGGTCGGAGTGCAGTTCGTCATAAGTGATGCCGGCTTCACGGGTGATGTCTGTAAATTGCCAAAAGCGCAAAGTGTCTCCCGCCACCACACGGAAACCGGGGCCATCGTTGCGCAAAAGCATGCTCACATCAGAAAATTCGATGTAACGTGGATGGGCAAGGTTGGCGATGAATAAATCGAGATCGCCATCGTTATCGATGTCTGCCCAGTCGGCACCGATGCTATGACCGAAATAGCCGTCTTTGAAATGTCCTGCCAAACCGTTTTGAGCGGCAATATCCCGATATTTGCCATCGGTCAATTCCCAGCAGAAATTGCGGTTGAGCCGATAGTTTGTCACCAGGATTTCCTGAATGCCATCGTTGTTGAAATCAGCCGGAGCCACGCCTCGTCCAGCCAATCCGGGTTGGGTGGCGTAGGGAGGATCCCAAAATCCGAGTTCTGCGCTGGCATCGCTGAAGTAGCCCTCTTCATTTTTCCAAAAATAATCCTCAAATCCGGCACGGCTTTGCCACTTTTCATAGTTTGCGACGTAGAGGGAGGGATATCCACTTCCCTGCAAATCAATCCAGGTGGCGGCTTCGCTGGGAAAACCGTCATCAATATCGCCGGCGCGTTCATTTACTTTAACGAATCTTCCATCGCCCTGGTTTTTCATCAAGGCGTCGCCCACATCGTCGCTGTGGTGAGAAATGCTCACAAAATCCAGTAAGCCGTCACGGTTGAAATCCGCCCAAAGCCCGCCGCTGGATTTTAAGCGGCTGAGGTTTGCTTCTTCGCTGATGTTTTCAAAGCTCTGGCCTTCAAGATTGCGGTACAAAGCGCTGCCGTTGAAAAGAAGGTCAGGCCAGCCATCGTTGTCGAAATCTCCAATGGCAATGCGGGAATAAGCAATATCGAAAGGATGTTCCTCAAAAATGATGCCTTCGTAGTTCATCAGGGCGCGAGCCCAATCCATAATCTCAAGATTCACGTCCAGTTTTTGGCGCAGGGTTTCCAAGGATTGCAGGCAAGGGTTCTCAAATTTGCGACGGGGCGAACCCAAGATTAAAGATTGAACATAGCTTTCAGCCGCTTCCAGCAGATAGTGTTGGTTGGAGCACAGGGAGAGAAGCCGACCTTTCCAATAGAGCAATTCCGCTTGTTCACCACGATCGTTATTGGCAAACTCAAGTTCATTGAGCTCATTTAAAAGTTGTACAAAATTGTCGTCTGGTTCAGGCAATAGAGCGCAGAGCTCTTCTTCATCGCCCCAGAACCCCAAAGTGGATAAAAGATAATAGTAGCTGGCTTTAACGCGGGTGAACCGCAGCCTGGTTTTCCATTCGACGGGGTCAAACAGGTCGTAAACGACGCGCGCGGAACCATTATCCTGATAATCTCGTAAAGCTTTGTCCAACATATAGATGGTTTGATTCAGGATGAGCGCGTTGTCTGAACATTGACGGCGGTAACCTGGGCTCAGTAAATAGAGGGCGGAAATATAGAGGTGAACGCAGGAATCAAAAGCCTGGGCTTCGATGGCTTTGTCCATTTCAGCATAATTTCCGGTGGAAGAATGATGATAAAGTTTATAGTAATAAGCAGCTTGTCCCCAGTCCGATACAGGGAAGTTACGTTCAAAATCCGCAATCATGGCCAAAGCCAAAGAATCCGAACTCTCGACACTAATCTCATCAATCTTTTGACGAGCCAAGTCTTCGATGGCAGGGTTGAAACTGTCCAGGTGGCGAATCACTTCCAAAAGCTCCGCCTCGGGTGTGCCATAAAGCACGTGGTCCAGAAGCGCGCGTTCGTCCGGAGCGGTGAATTCATCCTGAAGCTTTAGTCTGGTTTCCTCGAAGCTGAAGCTGTCCAGATAGAAAAAATCTGCCAATCTCAGCCATTCCAGCGCGGCTTTCAGGTTGTGATGATTCAGCGCCAAAAGCTCATGACAGCGCAGTTCCAGCTCCCAGTCGCCTCCACGTTGGGCATATTCCAAGGCAAGCTCGATATCTTCAGGGTTTCCCTTCAAAAGCTCATCCACCTTGGTTTCGTGCTTTTCCAAAATGTCGAAAAACTCCCTGTCCAACAGCCATTTAAACTCTTCATGGCTGATGGCGAACAACAGCGTGCCAAATAGAAAAATGAACACAAGAATCCGTTTCATGGCCTGTTTTTCAGCTCGGTAATCAGTTTTTCCATGTCCTCGGGACTGAAATGGTAGCTCGCGTTGCAAAAATGGCAAACTGGGTCGATGCCATCTGCCATTTCCTGGAGTTCATCCAGTCCCAAAAGAAGCAGAGCCCGCTCAAACTTCTCTCGGGAGCAGTTGCATTTGTAGCGCAAATCCCCGGCGGGTTGCAGGTTCAGTTCCTGTTCTGGAATAACGAAACGGGTGATGATTTGCGGGAGGGTCAGCCCCATATCCATGAGGTCGGAAACGTTGGGGGTTTTTTGCAGCGCGGCGCTGATTTCATCCGCCAGAGCGGGATCAGCCTGGGGCAATTGTTGGATGATGAAACCGCCGGAAGCCCGCACCATCGCGTTTTGGTCAATCAAAACGCCCAGGTTCACAGCGGTGGGAACCTGTTCTGAAAGTTCGAAATAGTGAGCCAGGTTTTGGGCGAGTTCACCCTCGCTGAGTGGGGTGGTGCTGACGGTTGGTTTTTTGTTTGGATAGGCTCGGATCACGCTCAGGGTGCCTTTGCCCAAATTGCGGACGGGAAAGAAGTTTTCCTCCGCGTTGTCCAGCCAAAGCTGAGGCTGGAAGGCATATCCGCGCAAGTCGCCAGTTCCACTGCAAATCATCAAAGCTCCGCGCATGTGTCCATCGCCTTCCAAACGCAGGGAAATTTCCGCTTCGGGAACCTTGAGATCCAGGCTCATCAAGGCTGTGGCGGATATCATTTTACCCAAAAGCAAGGTGTTGATGGGGGAGAGGTCGTGCAAATCCCGCGCCATCTGGGCAGTGTTTGTGGAATCCACCGCCAAAACCCGAAATTGTCCATCGTGGGCGGTTCCCCGCCAAAGCATATCATCGTGTGCCATATTCCATCCAGTTTCCCCAGACTCTCGTTCCGGGGTAATAATGTGTTAAAATCTCATCGTAATCGCGTCCTTCCCGCGCCATGCGCAAAGCGCCAATCTGACACATTCCGACGCCATGACCGGAGCCGCGTCCCTTCAAGGTGAGGGTTCCTTTCGGATAGATTACCACGCGGCCATGATCATCCTCCACAAAAGATCCCTGAATGTAGAAAAAAGAAGAGCGAACGTTGTCAAAAGCCTGACGAATCTTGTATTCGCTGGTGAGACGAACGGTTTTATTTCCGTAAAAAGTGATGTCGATAATACGCCCGGATTCACCACGGCGATTGATTACCAGATGATCCAGCCTACTGAGCCCCAAATTCTTGGCCAGTTGATTTGAGCTGATTTCTTTGGTCCAGGAAAGAGCGCTGTTTTCCCAAGACGAGCCGCCTTGAACCAGAGCCATATCTGTAATCCAATGTCTGGCTTGGCTTTCATCACTAAAATCCCAGGAAGCTGCTTCAGAAAAACATTCCACACCCACCAAATGTGGCATGGTGTCTCCGCCCCAGATATTGCCGCAGGAATCGGTTTTCCCACCACAGGCGCTGTGATAGGTGGTGTCCGCAATGCGACCACCCAGGATGAGAACCTGGTTCTGGGTGGAAAACACCGCTTCCCGAACAGCATCGTTTTGTTGGTGTTCACCCTTGTAAACCTGGCAGTGGGTGGTGTTGCAGAGGTCATAGCCATCATTTTTATGCCGATTGTTCAAAAGCAGCCCCAGGGCGTGCGTGCGAGCAGCCACAGCCTGAGCTTTCAAGGCTTCCAGCGGCGCGCTGGGACCAATCTCGTTGGGAACCACCCCAGCCACATATTCATCCAGGGCCACAAGGTGCGTGACCACCAGGTTTGAACCCACAATCTTGAGCACAAACTCACCGCTGAAACCAAGTTTTACCCCGCCCAAAAAGATGGGCTGTGAGCTTGTAAAATGCAGGGGAGTTTCCAGATAGGTTTTGCTGCCTCCAGCGCCGTTCACACAAATGGTGGGGCTTTGCAGAGGCAGAGCGGTGATTTGTTTTTCGTTTTTTTGGTTGGCTTTGGTCCAGGCAAGCGCAGAAGCTTTATCCGAAAAACTATTTGAATCGAACACCAGATTTTCACGCAGGATTACCAGCGAAGAATCCTGCCACTTGAAGCTTTCGCGCAAATATCCGTCAGAATCATCGCTCCAGGGCTCCACCCGTTCCAGATAGCCCCAATTCATCATGGTGGCGGGGTTTTCCAAGGAAATATTCAAAGGGGTATGCAAAATCCTGGATACAGGCGAATCCGCTTCGTTGAAGCCTATTTCGGCAATTCCACTTTCCGCGGTCAGAGCAATCTTTTGTCCCGAGCAAAGTAAAACCTCGATGAACAGCTCGCCATCCTGATACGCGGCAGCGTTCAAGCCGGAAAGAGCCAGAAGAAAAAAGCTGATGAATAGATAAAGAATAAGGTTACCAAAACATTTGCTTGAACCGGTGCTGGAAACTGGAATCGTGCGACTTTCAAGTCGAAATCCCAGACCTGATGTCCCACACCGGAAATCTGACAACAAAAACACCACTCACCTGACAGAGGAACCGGGTGGACAGGGTTTATCCGGGGAAAGCAGAGCCAATCCTTGTCCGGTATCCACAGCCAGAATCATGCCCTGGGATTGGACTCCCCGAATGGTTTTGGGCTCCAAATTCACCAACATCAGCACTTCTTTTCCAATGATATCCTGAGGCTGATAATGTTCCGCGATGCCGGCAACGAGCTCTCTCTGCTGATTTCCGATATCCACTTTCAGATGCAGCAGCTTGTTGGTCTTTTTCACCGGAGCCGCTTCCAGAATCTTCGCCATTCTCAGGTCCAGCTTGGCAAAATCGTCGTAGGAAATGAGTTCTTTGATGGGTTCCGTCTCATCTTTGGTTTCACCTGAGCCTTGCCGCAAGCTCTCAATCTCTCTTTCGATGACGGCATCTTCCAATTTGAAGAAAAGCGGTTGCGCTTCGCTGAGTTCATAATCCGCTTGCAGATCCGGTTTTTCCCAGTTACGCAAAGCTTCCAGCCCCATCATCAGGCGCAGGCGATCCATGCTTTTGGGCATGATGGGATAAAGCGCCACAGACGCCAGACGCAACAGGCTGATGCAGACCCAAAGTGTTTCCTCCACCTGTTTGGGGTTTTCCTTGATTTGCACCCAGGGTTTGCGTTCGTCAAAAAAGCGGTTGCCGATGCGGGCGATATCGATACCGAGGCGGGAATTGTTTTTCACCTGATATTCACGGTAACCGGCGTCAATTTGCTCAAAAATGCGCTCAGCTTCATTCAAAACCGTCTTCGCATCCTCGCTCAAGTCCGGATGAGCAATTTTCCCGGCGAAATTCTTCCATGAAAAAGCGAAAACACGGTTTGCCAAATTACCCAAAACGTTGTTCAGGTCTCCATTTATCTTTTGCTGAAAATCCCGGAAGGAGAAATCGCTGTCACCTTTTTCCGGCGCGTTGCAGGCCAGGTAATAGCGCAGGTAGTCGGCGGGGAATTTCTGCGCGAATTCATCCACCCAGATTGCCCAGTTGTTGCTGGTGGAAATCTTTTGCCCTTCCAGGTTCATAAATTCGTTGGCTGGAATATCGTGAGGGAGGCAATAGCTGTGTTTTTGACCCATCAACACAGCCGGCCAGATGAGAGCGTGGAAGATGATGTTATCCTTGCCGATGAAATGAACCAGCCTCGTTTCGGGGTCGAGCCAATAGTCTTTCCAGCGTTCCGGCTCGCCAATTTTTTCCGCCCATTCGATGGTGGAAGAGATATATCCAACCGGGGCTTCGAACCAAACGTAGAGCACCTTGTCTTCAGCTTCTTTCAGCGGAACGGGCACTCCCCAGCTCAAATCACGGGTGATGGGACGCTCCACCAAACCTTGTTCCAACAGGTTCAACATGAAATTGCGGACGTTTTCCTTCCAATAATCCTTGGTGGCAATCCAGCGTTCCAGCTTTTCGCTGAAGTCGTTCAATTGCAAATACCAATGGGTCGTTTCGCGGATGACGGGCTCGTTTCCGCAAATCTTGCAGCGGGGCTCGATGATGGTTGTGGTTTCATATATCTGACCACAACTGTCACATTGGTCACCACGTGCTCCGGGAGTCTGGCAGCGAGGGCAGATTCCCTCCACATACCTATCCGGCAAAAACCGTTTATCATGTTCACAGTAGAATTGGCGGGTAACACGGGGAATGACGTGCCCCTCATCGTAAAGCGCGCTGAAAAACTCCTGTGAAAGCTTGTGATGAGCCGGCCTGGCAGTTCCGGAAAAATTATCAAAATTGATATCCAGGGAGTCGAACGCCGCTTTTATCGAGGCGTGATAATGCTGCACCACCTCGAGGGGGCTAATCCCCTCTTTGTCCGCGGAAATGGAAATGGGGGTACCATGTTCGTCTGTGCCGCAAATATAGATTACATCTTCATTGTGCAGCCTCAGCCATCTCACAAAAATATCCGCCGGCAGATAGGCTCCGGCAACGTGACCAATGTGCAGCCTGCCGTTGGCGTAGGGAAGCGCGCTGGTAACCAAATATCTCATTGTTCATCTCCAAAAAAAGTATTGTGCAAGGCGCGCAGGCAGTCCTGCGTTTGAACCGAAGGCAGCAACAGCCCGATGTTCAGATTGCCGGGAGCCACACGGAGGATTTGGAAATCCCCGCAGGCTTGAATCACCCGGTTCAGAATCTGTGGGTCTGCCTCAATTCCCAGCCCCACCAGGGTAACCCAGCCCAGGCCTTCCTCACGGGCTTGGACTTCAATTCCATTTTGCTGCAGCAGAAGTTCCGTGTCGCTTTTATATTTGTTTTCGATAAAGATTTCCAGGCTATCCTGACGAATCTCATAGCGGAAAATCTCGATATGGGAACCAATGTTGAAGAGCTCCACCGCTTTTTCTGCGGGGAGAACCAGCCTCAAAAGCCCTTCCTTGTGGGTGATGGCAGTTATCTTTCTATTTTCCATGTGGGTTGAATTCCTTTTTATCTGATGGATGAGCGTGCCCTGGGCAAAACTGAAGGAACTCTTCAGCTCCACCGGGATGTTGAATCTTTGGGCAAATTCCACCGCCCTGGGGTGCAAAACTCTTGAGCCGCCATTTGCCAAAGCCAACATTTGGGAGTGGTCAATTTCTTTCAATAAACGGGCTTGGGGCACGATGCGTGGATCCGCGCTGAAAACGCCATCCACATCGCTGTAGATTTCACATTTTCCAGCCTCCAGATAGCAGGCCAGAGCAACCGCAGAGGTGTCGGAACCGCCCCTTCCCAGAGTGGTAATTTCCTTGGCTTGGCTAACGCCCTGGAAGCCAGCCACAATCACGATTTTTCCCTGCTCCAATTCCTGATTGATGCGAAAGGCGTTCACTTCCAGGATGCGCGCGTTTCCGTGGCGATTATCTGTGATAATTCCGCTCTGCGAGCCTGTGAACGAGATGGAGGAAAGCCCTTCTTTTTGCAAGGACAGTGAAAGCAGAGCCATGCTGATGCGCTCGCCCGCGGTGAGCAGCATATCCAGCTCACGCCGGGAGGGGTGTTCACAAATCTGGTGTGCCAGTTCCATGAGGTCGTCAGTGGTCTTTGCCATGGCGGAAACCACCAGCACAAGTGAATCTCCCGCGCGCTTTTGCCGCGCGATGTTGTGGGCAATGTTTTGGATAAGTTCGATACTGCCCACGGAAGTACCGCCAAATTTCTTTACGATTATCGCCATAGCTTTGCAAAAAATCCGAATTCTTGCCTTCTGTCAAGGCATTTTTTTTCTCCCCTGCGCGTGAATAGGAAAATGAAGGAAAATAAAAGGAGAAAATCCACACTCCATATTAGGACGAGTCTGTTGTTTTTGCTGTCATATTGCTGTAAGCCCATGTGTCGCTTAACTTTCGCGTTTGAAACATAAGGGAGACCAAGGGCGGCGGGAAGGAAAGCCTGCCTAAATCGCCTATTCATCACGGTTTAGCTAATCATTTTCCCGGTTTGACCCTTCCTTTTCAAGCTTGTTAACCCTTCCTTGAGCCTGGCTCATGTATGACTCTTTGATGCGTCATGTAGTTGCCATAAAGCCATGGGGATGCTCGGGGGTTATAGCTGACAAACGCATGAGCCAGGGCTTGGCGCGAGCCGGGTTTGAACCTGGAACTTGAACAAATGGATAGCGGTGTTATGAGCAATACCCATCCCGATCTTCTTTTCATAAAAAACCGGCTCCCAGAAGGAAGCCGGTTTATGTTTATAGAGATTAGATGATTACATCACTTCTGCCAGGATTTTGTTCATCATGGCCTTGGAGTCTGCGGGATGCATGTATGAAAGCGGGAAGCCAAAGATATAGCAGCGGCTGTCTCCGCTCACGTTTCTCAGCGAGATGGGCTGATTGTTATAGGTGTTATATTGTTCCTGCGTGGGCGGTGTTTGAGGATAGTCAGTGGGTTTGATGCCCATACGGTAGATAACTTCGGCGGCCAGGCTCTTGGTGGGGAAATAGGTGATGGGTCCCAAACCGTGCTGAGCGTTAACAATGGGGTTGAAGCTGGCTTCATTCGCCGCAGTATATTGCAGTTGAATGTTGGGATAGCCTTCCTGACCAAGAGCTTTTTGGAAGAAAGCCCTGGTTTGGAGTGCGTCACTCATAATACTGGCGGGCGGGTCTTTGTATTCCAAGCCCATATAGCTCACGAAGGTCTTTTGGTTTGCCAGAACAAATGATTGCATGGTGGAGTTCAATTTCGAAGTGGATGAAAGCAGGAAGTTTCCACCCGATCTCAGAAACAGCGTGAGTCCATCGTTTTCGTTCTTCAGGTTACCGGATTCACTGGGATTGTCTGAGTGGTAAATCACCAGTTTGTATTTCTGCAAGTCTGTGGTGGCAAGGTGGCGCAGGCGGAAATCTTCGTAGGTATCTGCGGGAAAGCCGACTCTAGTGCGCTTGATGAATCTTTTGGTGCCAGTGTAATCGGAAAGCATGTTTTGATATCTTTCCAAAACGATGTCGTCAGGAGAGGTGCTGGCGTGGTTCAAGTCGTCGTCGATGACCAGGATACCGCTGCGGTTTTGAGGCTCAATCGGATCATCCAGTCTAAATGTGAAAACAGCCGGTTCGGGGTCAACTTCGCCCTGCAGGTCAACGCAGCGCACTTCAAAAGTGTGTTCGCCACTGGCGAGCGTGGTCAAGACCAGAGATTGTCCCAAAGGCGAGTAGAGCGGGATTCGCAGCCATTCCTTGCCATCGCTGTCGGTAACGTGGGAATTTGCGAATGGGGGATAGTTGTAGGGCTCGCCATCGAGACGGAGGTCAAAGTTGGTGATTTCGCTGAAATAGTTCACGTCTGTGTAGCGGTCCAGCACTGTATCCACTTTTTTATCGTAGGGACTCTCTTTTCCGGGTTCAGGATAGATGGTGTTTCCACTTGCCAAAACAATGCCATATTCGCCTCTCCAGCCCCAACGCAGCCAAACCTTGATGTTTGAGCTATTTATGGCTGTCTTTTTGTTTTCCAGGTCGTTGAAGAAGGGGGTGGCAAAACGTTGCAATCCGCCCACAATGGTGAAGGGCAGGATTTCGGGAGTGGATTCGTCTGCGTAGTCGATGAAGTGGTTGTGCCCCAGAGCGTACACACGTTGCGGGTAAATCAAAGTTTTAGGAGCGAAACCGGTCTTCACGGCGAAGAAAAGCAGGGAGTTTCTGGTCTCTTCAGAAACCACTCCGGAAAGGTCATAAGCTCGTGATTCAATCCTCGTGAGGGTTTTGGTTGTTCCGTTCTGAACGTCGAAAGTCAACGCCGGGTCTGTGTGGCGGGTGATCAGATATTCATCCATATGTGAATCGTGGTTGGAACTCTGGGTGTCAATCCAATCCGTTGAAGTTCCGGCAATCACCGTGCTGTCGGCGGGGTTAATCTTCATCATCTTGAATTCAAATTTGTAGGGGCTGGAGTCGATGAAGGGATCGGTGTCGGTCATGGTGAATTTGAGCCTGAGGCCGCTTCCCACCACGCCACCATTTGGATTGCCTTTTGTGGTGCTCACGATACAAGTGGGGCGATCAGATGATGCCTTGAATTGACGCCAGGCAACACTGCGCTTGGGGTAGTCAGGAGACACGGGGGTGAGACCTCCGCGGTTGTCCACGGCAATCACTTCAAAGGTGCTTTTTGTGGAGAGCGGGTTGCCATTATCGTCGGCGGCAGGGAAGTTTATCACAGCGTATTTGGCTGTTGTCCAAATGGATTTGGCAGCTTGGGGATCGTCCAGAGACAGACTTTGGTCTGCACCTGGTTTATAGTGCAAAACCCAGCCGATGCCGAAGCGGTCAATCACTTCTTGGGGCGTGTCTTCACCGGTCATATCCACATAGTGGTTTCCGGGTGTGGCGATGGGGTTGCCGTCTTCGTCTTTCACGCGATACGCAAAACCTGTGATAACTCCATCAGGGTCTGTGGCATGCCAGAAGATCTTTTGCTGAAACAGAAATTCTGTATCGGCAAAATCCGCCAGCAATTCGCTGTCATCAAAGCCTTCGTAGGAAGTGATGACGATGTTTGGTTCTTGGTTTGCAAATTTTTCTCCAAATTTGCCGCAGCCGGTCAGTGCCAGCGACGTCAATACCATTAATATCAACAGTTTCAAGAGCCTTGTTGTTTTGTCAGGCATCGTTCCTCCCATATCTGTTCGGATATTTTCATTCTATTATTCCTCAAAAATCAAGTCGAGAAAATCGTCAATGTTTTTGTTTGTACCCTTGGCGGCAAGGCTTGCTTTCAAGAGGTTTAAAAAGAGCAGCGAGGTGGTCACTGTTCCGATTCCTCCGGGCACGGGTGTGATCGCCAAAGCTTTGTCAAAACAAGAGTTATAATCAATGTCTCCCACATATCCCACGCTGCCATCCGGTTTTGTAATCTCATTTATACCCACGTCGATGAGCACGGCATTTTTTTTAATCATGTCCGCTTTTACAAATTCTGGACGGCCAATGGCTGCCACAACGATATCGGCTGTTTGGATCATTTCGCTCAAGTTTTGGGTTCGTGAATGACAGACCGTGACGGTGGCATCCGCCCATGTTTTTTTCCAAAGCAACATATTTGCCAAAGGTTTGCCCACAATGGAGCTGCGCCCGATGATGAGGACGTGTTTACCCTGGAGGGGAATATTGTAGTGTCTCAGAGTGCAAAGCACCGCAGTGGGGGTGCAGGGCAGCAGTGAATCCAGAGAAAGGATGATTTTTCCCAGATTCATGGGGTTTAGCGAATCGATGTCTTTGACGGGATCAATCCAAGTGCCGGCTTCTGCATCGGGGATGTGGGCTGGAAGAGGTTTTTGCAACATGATGCCGTGGATCTGGGGGTCATTATTGGCTTCTTCAATCACGGCTCTCAGTTCCTGCGCGTCCAGATCAGCGGGAAGGTTTTTCAATTCAACCTTGCAGCCCAGTTTGGCGCCAGTGGAAATAATGTTTTGCACGTAGTAGGCGGAAGCGGCGTCGCCACCGGGTTGGAGGAGGAGCATGGACGGTTCGAGCCCATGTTCCGCGATTATTTCCTTAATCTTTTTTCGAATTCGGGAACCGATAGGTTTTCCCTTCAGGATTTTTTCCATCTATTGTCCTTCGATTGTTGCTTTAAAATTGTTTGAACGGCGGATCCGTTGGATTTTCAAGGCTTTACCCGTTTGAGGATCAATCTCCAGATAAACGGCGTTCACCTGGAGGCCGCGGTCGGAGCTTTCATAGCGCTGGGGCAAGCCGAGGCGAAACTTTTCCAGAATTATCTCTTTTTTTACTCCGATCACGCTGTCATGGGCGCCGGTCATGCCGACATCTGTGATGTAAGCCGTGCCGCCGGGAAGGATTTCCTCGTCGGCGGTTTGTACGTGGGTGTGGGTGCCTAAAACAGCGGAGACGCGCCCGTCAGAGAACCAACCCAAAGCCCTTTTTTCGGCGGTGGATTCGGCGTGGATATCTATGATTATGGGGCTGTTTTCGCGGCTGGGATTGGTTTTAAACCAGGATTCCAAAAGAGTGAAAGGTGAATCGGCGGGAGGCATGAAAATCTGTCCACAAAAGGATAGGACGCGGATTTCTTTCTCATCTTTCACCAGGCGGCAGCAAAGGTTGCCAGGCGCGCTGGGAGGAAAGTTCATGGGCCGCACTATGTTGGCTGTGTTTTTTATGAATTCCCAGGATTCAGGCCTGTCCCAGAGGTGGTTTCCGCCTGTAACAACGTCCACACCATCCTTGAACAGCGGCTTGAGGGTTTTTTCAGTCAGGCCGCGACCATCGGCGATGTTTTCGCCATTAACGATGATAAAATCCGGGGAAAATTCTTTTTTCAATTCCGGCATTAGGGCCGAAAAGACCTGTCGGCCGGGTTTGCCGTAGATATCGCCAAAAAACAGAAGACGTATCATTTGGCCATTGCAATCTGCCGGGTTTCACGGATCACGGTGACCTTGATTTGTCCGGGATATTGCACTTCTTTCTCGATTTGGGCGGCTATTTCGGTGGCTAAAAGCGCGGTTTGAGCGTCTTCCACAATGCTGGGTTCAACGATGATGCGCAGTTCGCGTCCCGCTTGGATGGCATAGGATTTGTTCACGCCGTCCACGGAGTTTGCTATTTCCTCCAGCTTTGCGAGGCGCTGCATGTAGGTTTCCAACATTTCTCTCCGGGCACCAGGTCGGGCTCCGGAAATGGCGTCTGAAGCCTGAACCAACGCGGCATACACGGATGTGGCTTCCACTTCTTCATGGTGGGCTTCGATGGCGTTCACGATGATTTTGCTTTCGCCGTTTTTGCGCGCCACGTTTGCTCCAATGATGGCGTGGGTGCCGTCAAATTCATGATCCATGGCTTTTCCAATGTCGTGAAGAAGCCCCGCGCGGCGAGCCACGTCCTGGTCCAAGCCAAGTTCGGCGGCCAGTATTCCGCAAATCCAAGCCGCTTCCAGAGAATGATTGAGCACGTTTTGACCATAGGACGTACGATAATGCAGGCGTCCCAGGATTTTTATCAGGTTTCCGGAGATATTGTGGATATTCGTTTCCAAAACCGCTTTTTCACCCAGTTTCACCAGGTTGTTATCCATTTCCTTGGTGGTTTTGTTGATTACGTCTTCGATGCGTCCGGGGTGGATGCGTCCATCGGAGATAAGTTTTTCGAGGGAAAGTCTGGCGATTTCACGTCTCACTGGATCGAAACAGGAGAGAACCACCGCTTCCGGGGTATCGTCGATGATGAGATCAACCCCCGTGGCTTTTTCAAAGGTGCGGATGTTGCGTCCTTCGCGACCAATGATGCGTCCCTTCATCTCATCGGAGGGGAGGGAGACCACGGAGACGGTGGTCTCGGAAACGTGGTCAACCGCGAGGCGTTGGATGGCGGTGGAAAGAATCTCCGCCGCTTTTTTGGAGGTGTCCAATTTGATTTGTTCGATGGTGAGTTTGGCATCGGTTGCCGCCACCTGTCTGGCTTGAGCGATCAGCTCTTCACGCAAAACCTTCAAAGCTTCTTCGCGGCTGAGCCCGGAAATCTCGGAAAGTTTGTCGTGTTGAAGACCGATGAGCTTTTCCACTTCCTGGTTTTTCTTGCCAATCTCGTCTTCCTTGTGTTTCAGCTTTCTTTCTTGGTCGGAGATTTTGGCTTCTTTTTTATCCATGGCGTCCAGACGTTTGTCCAGGCTGCCAATTCGTTCGTTATATTTCTTTTCCTGGAAGCGCAGTTCTTTTTGCCGTTCCTTGATTTCGTCTTCCATCACTTTTTTTTGCCCGAACCATTCGTCTCTGGCTTCCAAAAGCGCGGCTTTTTTTGCGGTTTCTATTTCTGTTTTGGCAGCTTCCCGAAGTTCCTGGGCCACTTCCTTGGCTTGAGAGATGAGCCTGAAAGAGCTGTTGCGCTTGATCAGGTAGATCACCAAAGCCAGCAGGAATCCCAGCACCAGCCCAGCCGCCGCCAATATCCATTTATCCATTTTTGTATCCTTTAAAATCTATTCAGGCGGGTTGTTGAGGCCCGGCCGTTGTAAAGATATGCCCGCGTGAACCGTGTATGCTTGTCCTCGAAAAGCCAAGCATAAGGTGGGCACCTACCTTGTGGGCTTTGTGGATCCGGAACTTGCCGGCCTGCACGCCACCCATGGCTCGGTTCCCTGTTCTTCAGTAGCTTTTGTGCAATCCATATCACGAATTCCGCAGGCAAAAATTCAAAGGTCCTCCACAAGGGTTCCCACCATCTGATTGAGGCGTTCAAGCTCTTTCTCAGAACTGGCGGAATTGTTTTGCAAGGACTTTAGTTCGCTGTGTTTTTTCAGCAGAAGCAACAGTAAAAGTTTGGGAAAATCGAGGTTTTCGTAAAGCTCGCTCAGTTGCCGCAATTCTTCATCAATCGCTTTGGCAAAATCCTGAAGCTCTTTGGGCTTGTCAGTGCGCAAGTGGAATTTGCGCCCGAAGATCTCGATATCCACAGATTTCATTATATTTCCATTTGATCCAAATCGGGAAGGAGACTGTCGATTTGTTCAATGGCCTCGCTGGCAATGTCTTCAAACCCTGAAACCGTGTCTTGCAGCGCTTGATATTTAATGTTCAGTTCCGAAAGTTCTTGTTCCAATTCCCTGATTTTGTCGGCGTTTCCGCTGCTGCTTTGCCGTATATTTTCCACTTGGACCATCAACTGGCTGTTTTCTTCTCTCAGGGTTTCGTTTTGTTTTTCCAGTTTTACCAGCTGTTTTTTGTCTTCCGTATATTGGGAGATCAGTTTTTGTATCTTATCTTGCAAGCTTGTGGCTTGTGTTTCCATTGGTTTACCTCATTTTTATCTGCCAGGTGCGGGAAAGCATTTCCCTCACCGATGCAAGAAGTTCATCCACGCGCTCATCTGTCAATGTTTTTTCGCGATCCTGAAGCCTCAGGCGCAAAGAAACGCTGCGGAAGCCTTGTGGGATGTGCTCTCCAAGGTATTGATCAAAAATCTGAACCTGGGAAATCAGTTCCGGCGCAATCGCTTTGATGGCGTCCTTGATTTCAGAATAGGGGACAGAAGTTTGGATGACGAAAGAAAGATCGCGTGTGACACCCGGATAGCGTGGCAATTCGTGGAAAACCATTTCCCGTTTCCGGGTGAATTCGGCGATGAGATCGATATCCAGTTCAATTATCCAGATTTCCTGTTTCAGGATGCCCAGGTCGATGTCGAAGCTTTCAGCCGTTTGGGTTTTCAGCCGTCCAAAAGAAGCGAAAACCCTGCCATCGTTCAGCCAAGCGAGGTTATCGCCCTCTGCCAGCCAGGGTTGCGGATGCTCTTTCGTCTGCGTGGCGGGAAGCCCCAGACTTTGCAGGAGGCCTTCCACCATTCCTTTAACGTGCCACAGACCAATGGCTTCGCTCTTTTGAAGCCAATGTTCAGGTTGGGTGTTTCCAGTTAAGGCAGCGTTTAAAACCAGCCTTTCCCGGATTTCTCCCTCTTCATTATAATAGAGCTTGCCGATTTCCATCAATTTCAGGTCGCGTTCACCGTGGTGGAGATTGTAGCGCAGGTTTTCCAAAAGTTGGGGCAAAAGTGAAATCCTCATCACGGATTGATTGCTGCTCTGGGGATTCACCAGCTTCAAAAGCCTGTCTTTTATTTCTTCAGGGGAAAATCCCAGCGCTTCATATTGCGCGGGATCGCTGAAGCTGTGGTTCAAAGCCTCGTGGAAATCGGTCTGCACGAACCAATCCTCAATCCTTCTGCGAGTTTTGAAGGCGTGGTGATCCATAATCCCTGAAATGGCTGTTTTGCTGGGAATGCGTTCATAGCCTGCCAGGCGTGCCAGCTCTTCCAAAAGATCCGCTTCGCGTGTGAGGTCAACCCTGCGATGGGGAATTTGGAAAACCAAGCCGTTGGCGTCGCTTTTTTCCAATTTACAGCCTAAAGCCGCCAGATATCTTACGATTTCCTCTTCGGAAAGTCGGTAGCCAATCAGCTCTTCAAAACGCTGCGGACGAAGCGCGAGGAGGCGCGGCTCCGGAACATGCGGAAAGGCGTCGTAAAGCTCTTCGCAAAGCCTTCCGCCCGCAGTTTCCAAGATAAGTTCAACAGCCCGGTCGCTCACTGTTTCTGCCGCGAAGGGGCTCAGTTGACGCTCAAAACGGTAGGAAGAATCGGTGGAAATCTTATGCTTTGTGGAACTGGCGCGAACCGTGGTGGCTTGAAAACAAGCCGATTCCAACACAATTCTGCGCGTGTTTTCATTGATGGAAGTTTTCATTCCGCCCATCACACCCGCCAAAGCCGATGCGTCTTTTCCGTCCGCGATTACCAGGTCGGCTTCATCCAGCTCAATGTTTTTGCCATCCAAGGCTTCAAAAGCCTCATTAGGCCGTGCTTTGCGCACAACAACGGCGGGATGGCCGTCTTGCGTGGAAAGCGGCAGAAGCTTGTCGTAATCGAAGGCATGCAGGGGTTGTCCCTGCTCAAACATCACAAAGTTTGTTACGTCAACGATGTTGTTGATGGGGCGTAAACCACTCTTAATCAGCGCTGTTTTCAACCATTGCGGGGACTGGGCGACCTTCACACCATCCAAAAGCCGTGCTGTGTAACGCGGGCATTTTTCGGCGTCTTCCAACACCAGCTTCAAATCCATCCCACAATCTTTTTCACCCTCAAACCTTTTGATGGAAGGCTCTTTGAGGGGAAGGTTCAATGAGGCGGAAAGATCCCTGGCAATGCCGATATAGCCTAAAAGGTCGGGTCTGTTTGGCGTGATTTCCAGTTCCAGAATCGTGTCTGGAAGTTCGTAAATTTCATTCACGCTGATGCCCACAGGCGTGTCGGAGGAGAATTCAACGATTCCGGCGTGGTTGTCTGAAATCCCCAATTCCCGCTCGGAAGCAAGCATACCGTGGGATTCCACTCCACGCAGTTTGGCGGATTTGATGGTGAAATCGCCCAGTTTCGTTCCTGGCAGAGCCAGAGCGGAAACCATGCCTTCCCGACAGTTCGGAGCTCCACAAACCACCTGTACCGGCTCTTCGCCACCGTGGTCAACCATACACTTTGTGAGGTGATTCGAATCCGGAACCGGTTCCGCGCTCAAAATTTTGGCACTAACCACCGTGGGCGGAAGCTGTGGAATTTCTTTAATAGCCTCAACCTCAATTCCGCTGAAGGTGAGGGTGTGAACCAACTGTTCCAAGTCGGCGGGAAGCTCAATATAGCGGCCAAGCTGGCGGCATGAAATAATCATAAAGACTCCCCGCTGAATTGACGCAACATGCGCACATCGTTTTCAAACAGGATGCGCATATCGGGAATGTTATATTTCAACATGGCGATGCGTTCGATGCCCATTCCCAGTGCAAATCCGCTCCATATTTCAGGGTCGATCCCCAGGTTTTTCAAAACGGTGGGGTCAACCATTCCAGCGCCGCCAAGCTCCAGCCAGCCGGAGTTTTTACAGATCCTGCAGCCTTGTCCCCGGCAGGAAACACAGCTTATATCCATTTCCGCGCTGGGCTCTGTGAAGGGGAAAAAGTGTGGGCGGATGCGCGAACGCATGCCCGTTCCAAACATCAGTTGGGCAAAGTTTTGCAGGGTATCCTTCAGGTCTGCCATGCTGATGTGTTTATCCACAGCCAGTGCCTCCACTTGGTGGAAAACCGGCGAGTGTGAAGGATCGGGTTTGTCGTTGCGATAGCACCTTCCCGGCGAAATAATCCGAATTGGCGGCGCAAACTGCTCCATGGTTCTCACCTGAACGGTGGAGGTTTGGGTTCTCAGCAAGCGTCCGTTTTCCAGGTAGAATGTGTCCGCCAGGTTTCGAGACGGGTGGTCGGGTGGAGTGTTCAGGGCGTCAAAATTGTGGAATTCATCCTCAATATCCGGTCCTTCAGCGATTTCAAAACCCATCGCCATAAAGATATCTTCAATCTCACGGCGGACCACAGTCAGCGGATGCAGTGAACCACGGCTGGGGCTGATTCCCGGCAGGCTCAAATCGTGAGCCTTGCTGGCATCCTGCTGTTGGCGCTGTTGCTCTTTCAGCTCAGTTTCGCGCTGGGCAAGCAATTTTTCCAGCTCTTGGCGCAGCTCATTTATCATTTGCCCGAACGCGGGTTTTTCAGCGTCGGGAAGCTCTTTCAGCTTCAGGTAGAGGCTGCTCACCAGGCTTTTTTTGCCCAAAAATTGCGCCCTGGCGTTCAGGATGTCATTATTCGTTTGGCAGGCGGCGATGGCTGTTTGGGCTTGCTGGGCCGCTTCCCTCAATTGGTTTTGCACACTTTTTCCTTGTCCTGAAAATGGTTTGCGTGCTCCGGTTTGGAGCGAACCTTGGTTTAGCCTTTGGCGATTTCAACCAGCTTCGCGAAAGCTTCGCTGTCATGCCAGGCAAGATGGGCCAAAGCTTTGCGGTTTATCTCGATATTTGCTTTATGCAGGCCGTTTATGAAGCGGCTGTAGCTCATGTCGTTGTTTCTGCAGGCGGCGTTGATGCGTGTAATCCACAGACTGCGGAAGTTTCTTTTTTTCTGTTTGCGATGCGCGAAGGCAAAGGCCATTCCTCTTTCATAGGTTTGACGCGCCATACGGTAGTTGGTACCACGGCGGCCAAAATATCCGCGAGCGGCCAACATATATTTTTTCTTTCTGCGATGTGATGCAACGTTATTTGTTGATCTTGGCATTTTTCTCTCCCCTAATTTTTTCCCAACATGCGGTTGATTCTTCTTTCGTCGCAAGCGCGGACGATGGCACTGCCACGCAGGTTGCGTTTAAGTTTGGGTGTTTTTTTAGTTTTGATGTGCGCGGATTTTGCGTGGTGGCGCACAATCTTGCCTGTGCCGGTTATTTTAAACCGCTTTTTGGCGGAACGGCTTGTTTTAATTTTTGGCATTATTATTTCTCCTTTGGAGTATTCAAAAAATCTATGGATGCGCGGTCAGACGCCTGAACTCAGGATTCCATTTGTTCAGGTTCGGATGCGGCTTCGGGCTGAACGGTTTCGTCCAGCTTTTCCAGAATCCGGTCGATGTCTTTTTTCGGGCTCATAATCATGGAAAGAAGGTTTCTCTCCGAAACGGGCTCGCTATCCACATCGGCCAGATATGATAAATCGTTTTTCAGTTTTTCCAGAACGTTGAAGCCAAGCTCTTTGTGTGCCATTTGGCGACCACGGAAACGAACGGTGAATTTCACCTTGTTATGTTGGCGGAAAAACTTGATCGCGTTGTTTTTCTTAAAATTATAATCGTGTTCTTCGGTATTGGGCCCGAACTTGATCTCTTTGACCTCGACCTCATGCTGTTTCTTACGGGCTTCCCGGGCCTTTTTTTCTTTTTGGAAATAGTATTTTCCAAAGTCCATGATGCGGCAAACCGGGGGATCTGCGCTGGGGGAAATCTCCACCAGATCAAGATCCAAATCTTCGGCCTTCATGATGGCTTCCCTTAAAGGCAAAATGCCGATCTGTTTACCTTCGGGGTCAATCACGCGCACTCTGGCCGCGGTGATCTGTTCGTTAATCCTTTCCTTCGGCACAACCTCTTTTAGGCGGGCCTTTCCACGTTTGATCCGAATTATTGGAACCTCCTTCTTACCACAAATAAAAAAAGGCGGATAAAATCCGCCTGCTTCATGGTAATATCGTATCCATATTTATTTTATTCTCAAGGCCTTACGTGCACGGAAGCAGTAAGGCAGAAGCAAGCAGCTCCATTTTCAAACCATTATTTGTGCCACCTGTTTTTTGTCAATGCTTTGTTTCGCTGATTGTTGCTATTTCAGAATATCCGTCTCCACAAAACCTTGGCTTAAACACAAAACCAGCCTCAGAACCCCGGGCTGCCAACAGTTATTTCATATATTATGGAACGAGTCTGTTGAAATATACAGGTGTCAGCCCTAAGTCTATGTGTCGCATATGATTGCTTTAGAAACATAAGGAATACTAAAGGCAGGGAACAGGATAGAACCTCGCAATCAACACGAAATATCTGTGGGACACATCATGATGATTTACTCTAAACCAATGCAAATGTGTTGATTACGATGGGCGGTTCGAATAATTTGGATGTTTTCATTCAATCTTTCTGGAGTTGGGATTGAGGTCAAACAAAATGTCTCAAATTCACACGGAGATTGCTTCATCTCTGTTTGTAATTTCAGTCATTCCAACGCTGTCATTTACGCGAAATCTGTGTTTTTCCAAAAAAAGCGTTTGACAACAATGGCGTTAGAAAAAAAATGGATTGTTCAGGGCCAAATTGACGGTCGGAAACAAGAATTGCTTTGATTATATATAGAAAAACGAGGATCGTGATGAAAGAATACAAACTCTCCAAACTGCGAAATCTCCTGATGATGGGAGCGAGCGGTTCTGGGAAAACCACCCTTGCGGAACAGATATTTCATTTGACACACACCACCAGCCGTTTGGGCAAAGTGGACGAGGGCAACACTGTGATGGACTTTGATTCCGAAGAAATCGCGAAAAAAAGTTCGCTGAGCTTGAGCCTGGGCTTTTTGAACCATAAAGACCACAAAATTAACCTTTTGGATTCACCCGGCACCCCCGATTTCATTGGTGACGCCATTGTTGCAATTCCGTCGGTTGAAAACGTGATTTTGGTGGCAAACGCCACTGGCGGCTTGGAAGTGGGACTGGAGCTTGCCATCGAGCAGGTGGAACGCAAAAAAGTGGGCAAAGTGGTGGTTGTGAACCGCATGGACAACGAACACGCGGATTTTTTCAAAACCATCGAAGCCATTCATGAAAATACAGAACTGAACCCCACACCCATACATCTTCCCATCGGCCGTGAAGGCGGTTTTGAAGGCGTTGTGGACATCATCCGCCAGAAAGCCATCCGACCTTCCGGGGAAAGTGAGGTTCCCGCCGATATGCAAGGCGCCGTGGAAGACGCGCGTCTGCAATTGATGGAAGCAGTTGCCGAAACAGATGAAACACTGTTGGACAGCTTTTTGGAAAACATGGAACTGAGCGAAGAACAGCTTATGGGCGGCTTGAAAAAAGCCATCGCCAATGGTGATATTTGCCCCGCTTTTTGCTGTTCCGCTGCCACGGGAGTAGGTGTGATGGCGTTTGTGGACGCCGTTTGCGATTATCTTCCCTCTCCGGAAAATGCCAACCCCATGCAGGTTTTGAAGGGTGGGGAACCCGGCGAATTTGTGGCCTCACCTGACGGCGAGCTGTTGGGTTATGTTTTCAAGCTTTACGCGGACCCCAATATGGGTGAATACGCCTACGTGAGGATTTTTTCTGGCATCCTGAAATCCGGCATGGATTTTTATATTCCCGAAAAAGACGCCAAAGACAAGGCCGGCAACATGTATTATATGTTGGGCAAAAACCGCCACGACACCTCGGAAATCCGGGCTGGCGAGATTGGCGCGCTGGTGAAGCTGAAAAACACTCGTACCCTGGATTCCATCACCGCCATTGGCAGCAAACTGAGCCTGCCTTTGCCGGAACTTCCCACTGCCACATATTGGCAAACCATCCGCGCGGCGAACCAATCCGACGAAGATAAAATCGGAACCGCCCTGCAAAGAGTTATTGCTGAAGACCCAACCATTCGCTATGAATTGAACGCCGAAACTCACGAAAACGTGATTTCCGGTATGGGTGAACAGCAGCTTCAACTGGTTGTTAAAAAACTTAAAAACCGTTATAAAGTGGATTCCGTGATGAAGGAACCCCGCATTCCATATAAAGAAACCATCACCGGCAGCGGCGAATCTCAATATCGCCACAAAAAACAATCCGGCGGACGCGGCCAATATGGCGAAGTTTATTTCCGCATCAAACCCACCGAGCGTGGGGAAGGATTCCAATTCATCAACGCCATCGTGGGCGGCGTGATTCCCTCAAACTTCATCCCAGCCATCGAAAAAGGCTTGGTTGAAACCATGGAGAAGGGCATCATCGCTGGCTATAATGTTGTGGATATTGCCGTTGAGGTTTACTATGGCAGCTACCATGATGTGGACAGCTCTGAAATGGCTTTCAAGATTGCCGCCTCCATGGCCTTGAAGGAAGGGTTTAAAAATTGCCGTCCCATCCTCCTGGAACCCATTCACGAGCTCACAATCATCGTTCCAAGTGAATATATGGGCGACGTGATGGGCGATATCAGCACCCGCCGCGGACGCATCATGGGAATGGAACAGCGCGGCAAAAAGCAATATCTGAACGCCCAGATGCCGGTTGCCGAGATGTATTTTTACTATCCCGCCCTGAAATCATTCACCCAGGGCAGGGGGCGTTTCACGCAAAAATTCTCTCACTATGAGAAGGTTCCTGACGAAGTGGCGGCAAAAGTGATCGCCGCCTGGCAGGATTCCGACGCATAAGATAAAGCCCTGCAGTTCAGCAGGTTTCAGATTCCGGGGGAGGCCGATTTAACAGCCTCCCCCTTTTTTCTTGACATTTTTCCGAGTGTATGAGATTCTGACACAAGTAAGGAATCAATGCAAAAAAATAAGAAATATAGAGGTGTTTATGTCAGGACACAATAAATGGAGTTCCATCAAACACAAGAAGGGAGCCGCTGACGCAAAACGCGGCAAGCTCTTCACCCGCATCGCCAAAGAGATAATTCTGGCCGCCAGAGATGGCGGAGGCGATCCCGAAACCAATCCCAGGCTTCGCACCGCCATGTTGACTGCCAGAGCCGCAAACATGCCCCGAGACAACATTGATCGCGCCATAAAACGTGGCACGGGAGAAATTGAAGGCGCCACCTATGAGGAAATCGTCTATGAAGGCTACGGCCACAACGGAGTGGGCATCGTGTTGGAGGTTATGACCGACAACAAAAACCGCACCGTCTCCGAAATCAGACATGCTTTTTCCAAATATGGCGGAAACCTGGCAGAAAGCGGCGCGGTTGCTTGGAATTTTGACATCAAGGGTTATTTCAGCGTTCCTGCTGAAGGACTTGACGAAGATGAATTCATGATGCAAGCCCTCGAAGCCGGAGCTGAAGACATCGAACTGAACGATGACCAATTCGATATCTACACCGCCGCGGACGAATTTCACGCGGTTTTGGGAGAATTTGAAAAATTGGGGCTGCCAGTGGAAAACGCCGAACTGACCCGGGTTCCAAAAAACACTATCAACGCGGACGACGTTGCCGCAAAGCTCCTCCGCCTCATTGATATGCTGGAGGAACTGGACGACGTACAAAAGGTATATGCGAATTTTGAGGTTTCCGACGAAGTGTTGGAAGCCCTCAGCCAGGAACAGTGATCATTCTGGGCATAGATCCCGGAAGCCGCTATTGCGGATATGGCCTCTTGGAGCTGGACGGACGCCGGATTAGCGGTGCAGGTTGCGATGTGCTTGACCTCACTGGCCAAAAAGAGCTTCCCGCCCGGCTGGATTTGCTTTTCAACGCCATCAACGATGTTTTGGAAGAATACAAACCCGATGTGGCGGTGGTGGAAAGCATGTTTTTTCACAAGCATATCCGTAGCGTGTTCACTCTTGGCCACGCGCGCGGGGTGATTTTGCTCACCCTTGCCAGGCACGGGGTTCCGATTGTGGAATACAGTCCCCGCGAGGTGAAAAAGGCGGTGGTGGGCAATGGAAATGCCTCCAAAGAACAGGTGCGCTATATGGTTAACCAACTTTTGAAGCTGAAATCTCCCCCCAAAAGAGACGACGCTTACGACGCGCTGGGCTTGGCGCTTTGCCATCATCATAGGATTAAATTTCAATAATGATACATTCCATCAAGGGAATCCTCCTCCACAAAGACCCGGTCAACGCCGTCTTGGAAACAGCTTCCGGGCTTTCCTACGAACTTCTCATCCCCATCAGCACCTTCGAGCTTTTGCCATCTTTGGGGGAAAGCTGCCAGCTTTTCACCCATCTCCATGTTTCCCAGGACGATATCCGCCTCTTCGGCTTTGCCAGCGAGGGAGAACGTGAACTTTACAGACAACTGAACCGCGTTTCCGGAATTGGACCCAAAACGGCGCTTTCCATCATTTCCACCCTGCCGATTGCAACCTTTGTGAAAGCCATCGAACGCGACGAAACCGCCATCCTCACAAAGATTCCGGGGATTGGGATGAAAAGCGCGCAACGTTTGATTATTGAATTGAAGGGAAAGCTGCGCCACATTTTGGATATCGCCGAACCGGGCGGACCGGATTTGCCCTCCTCCAAAGCCGACGAAGTGGAAAGCGCGTTGCAAACCCTTGGTTTTAACGCCAGGGAAGTGAGGCAGGAACTTAGTTTGATGGGCGAGGAAGCCCAAGCCTTGAACGCCGAACAGCTCATCAAAGAGGTAATCCGTCGCCTCTACCAAAGAAGCAAATAAAATGTTGAGAACCCAGGCTTACCAAACCATTCTTAAAGTCTTGAAAGACAACGCTTTTTCGGACACGCTTCTGCACCAAAAAGCCAAACGCCTGAAAAGCAACCGGGAAAACCTGGCGCTTTTTTACAACATGGTGAAGGGCGTGGTGAAGCTGAAGGGCAAGCTGGACTATATTCTCTCCCAATATGCTGACCCGGTGAAGTTTAAAACCACCGATCTCAAAATCAAGGTTTGGCTCTATCTGGGCCTGTATCAGCTTTTATATCTGGATTCCATCCCCGCCCATGCCGCCATCAACGAAACTGTGGAACTGGCAAAAAACATGCTGGGCGACAAGGTTGGCGATTTTGTAAATGCCGTCCTGCGTGCCTGGCAGAGGAATCCAGAAGTCACCTGGCCCAGCGACCCGGTTGAACGCATCGCCAGCGAACATTCCTATCCGCCTGGATTGATTAAGGATTGGATTGAACTTTGGGGCGAGGAAGACGCAGAATATCTCGCCATTTGGTTCAACGAAAACCCAACCCTCCACCTGCGCGTGAACCAGGTTGCCACCACCCCACAAAAGCTAATTCAATATTTTGCGAAGCGGGACACCGTTTTAACACCTTCGCAGGTGGGTAAGATGAGCCTGTTGGCAGATGCAGCGGAAACGGTTTTGGACGATGTCGCTTTTTCGGAAGGCTATTATTCCGTGCAGGACACATCCTCGGCTTTGGTGGTGGAACTGCTTGACCCGCAAAAGGATGACAATATCCTGGATCTTTTCGCCGCGCCCGGCGGAAAGTGTACCTACATCGCGGAAATCATGCAAAACACCGGTGAAATCGTGGCGGTGGATAAAATCCCCAGCAAGATGAAACTGCTCAAACAAGCCGCCAACCGGCTTCAGCTCACAAACATCAAAATGGTGGTGAGCGACGCTTTCAAATATGGACCCGTGGCTCCTGCCTACGACCGGGTTTTGGTGGACGCTCCCTGTTCCGGCTGGGGTGTTTTTGGGCGCAAAGCCGATTTGCGTTGGCAGGCGCGTCACGACATTCCCCAGCTCATCAAACTTCAGGAGCGAGCCTTGGAAACAGCGGCGAATTTTGTTCGTCCCGATGGTATAATGGTCTATTCCACTTGCACTATGAATCCTGAGGAAAACCAGCGTCAGGTTGAAAAATTCCTTGCCCGGAATCCACGCTTCAGTTTGTTGGACGCTTCAAAGTATATTCCCAAGGACATGGTTTCCGACAAAATGTTTCGCAGCCTGCCTTTCCGTCATAATATGGATGGCGCCTTCGCTGCCAAAATGAAAAAAAGGAGTTAGAGAACATTGCCCAGCGAGAAAACGACTAAAATCTGGCTCAGCATCGGTATCGGCGCGGGAATCATTTTCCTAACCGCCTTTTTGACCAGCCAGGTGATTTTTCCCTTTATTTTCCGTTCCCCTAAAGAGCTTGAGGTTCCAAACCTGATTGGAAAAAGCTTTGCCGATGCGCGTAGAAGCTTGGAAAACATGGGCATTCACGCCGTGGTGAAGGATTCCATCTGGAGCGAAACCGAGAGGGTGGGCACCATTTTGGAACAAGAGCCCGCGCCCGGGGGAATGCTGCGTTCGGAAGGAACCATCTACGTTCGTGTGAGCCGCGGTTCCCAGCAGGTTGGTGTTCCCTCCGTAATTGGACAAAGCTATCATGAGGCCTACTATTTGCTTTTAAATGCCGGCTTGAAAGGCGTTGTGCGTGATTCGCTCTATTCCGGCAGCTACATCGCGAACACGGTTATCCGCTGCCATCCTGAATCCGGCTCCAAGGTGGAAAAAGGCAGCATTGTTCATCTGACTCTCAGCCGGGGCCCCGAACCGGTTATTGAAACCGGATCCGAGTCTCCCGATGGATTTTTTGATTATAGCGAAGATTCTTTCTAATCTACGGCAAGATAAACAACATCCGTAAAGGAGTGTGAAACTTGAAGATAAAAGACCTAATCCTGAAACAGGCCGTGATGAACAAGGTGCTCTATGCGCTTATCCCGCTGTTGATTTTTGCCATCTATATTTATGGCTGGCGCGCGGCGGCGGTGGTGCTGGTATCGAACCTGGCGGCCTTTGCCACGGAATATCTTTTTATTCGAACCAAAAAAGGCGGAAAGGTCTCCATGGCTGTGTTTGTGACCGGAACGCTTTTGGCGATGACGCTTCCACCAACCATCCCGCTGTGGATGGCAGCTTTGGGCAGTGTGGTGGCGATTGCTTTTGGAAAAATGGTGTTTGGCGGTTTCGGCGCCAACCCCTTCAACCCCGCCATTTTAGGACGCACCTTCATCTACGTCTCATTTCCCCAGCAAATGACGGTGTCTTGGGTAAAACCATTCCTGATGGACAGCTTTCCCGGTGGATTTGCCCGTTGGAGCATGGATTCCGCGCTTGAAACCGGAGCCACCATTTTGGGTCAGTTCCGTCAGGGTATCCCTGCCACCACTACATTTATGGACACTTTCTTAGGTTTTGAAGCCGGCTCCCTGGGTGAAACCTCCGCTTTGCTGATTATCCTGGCTGGCATCTATTTGCTGGTCACCAAAGCGGCAAAATGGATTCCCATGCTTTCCACGCTGCTCAGCATCATCGTTTTCAACCTGATTTTTTACCCCGGTGAAAACCCGCTGTTCATGCTCTGCGCGGGTGGAGCGCTGTTTGGCATCGTGTTCATGGTCACAGACCCCATCTCTCAGCCAAAGGGTGCTTTAGCCTTGTGGATATTCGGCATCCTCACCGGTTTTCTAACTGTGTTTATCCGCCGTTTTTCTCTGTTCGCGGAAGGCTTCATGTTCGCGCTTTTGATTGCGAATTCGCTGATGCCCATCATCGAACACGGTTTGAAATCTTTGCCGAAGAAGAAGGAGGCGGTCTAAAATGGAAAACAAAACCAGCTTTTTCGACAAACCCGTCTGGCCTGTTCTTTTCGTGTTGATACTCAGCCTGGTTTTTGTGGGGATTCTGGCTGTGATGTATCGTGCCAGCGAGCCGCGCATCAAAAGACAACAGCGTGAAGCCTACGAAAAAACCATCCTCAGCCTGGCGGCGGACAGCCTCGCCAGCCTCAGCGGATTACAGGCTCAGGCTCTTGAATCCGACTATCCAACCAGTTTTAAAAACCACATCGGCGCTCTCGACGAAGATAATTTCGCGCGCAAAGCCTTTGAAGTGAAATATGATGGCACGCCCATAGCTTACGTGTTCGATGTCGGTGGCAAGGGACTTTGGGGCACAATGCGCGCTCTTGTCGCCACCAGCCTGGACCTCCAAACCCTCCTGGGCTTGAATGTTTACGACCAATCCGAAACTCCCGGACTGGGTGGACGCATCGAGGAAGAATGGTTCACCTCCCAGTTCAAGGGCAAACCCATTCTTGATAATTCAAGCCCCATCGAGTTTGAAATGGTGCCGGAAGGCCAAAAGGAAATCAAACCTCAACAGCTTCGCCAGATTACCGGTGCCACCATCACCAGCAAAGCCGTGGTGGATATGATTCGCGGTGAACTGGCCCAAATCGCCAAATCCAGAACGGAGGAAGGCAAATGACCCGCAAACAGATTTTCATCAATTCCGCTTTCACAGAAAACGCCGTCTGGAAGCAAATCCTGGGTATCTGTTCATCTCTGGCTGTCACAAACCTGATGCTGAACAGCCTCATCATGGGCATGGGAGTCACCTTCGCGCTGGCGCTTTCCTGTCTGACTGTTTCATTGATTAGGGAATACACGCCCCGCAGCGTGCGCATGATTGCTCAAACCCTGATTATGGCGGCTTATGTGATTATGGTGGATATCCTCCTCAAAGCTTTTTTGCCTCAGGTGAGCAAGCAGCTCGGTCCCTACGTTGGCCTCATCATCACAAACTGCATCCTGATGGGACGCCTGGAAGCCTTCGCTTCAAAAAACCCGCCTCTGGATTCGGTGATAGATGGAATCGGCGCCGGATTTGGCTACACCCTCGTGCTTTTGCTTATCTCGTTCGTGCGCGAGCTGTTCGGTTTTGGAACCCTGTTTGGTTTTAGAATCCTTGGCTCCTGGTGGACAAACTGGAGCATCATGGTGATGGCGCCCAGCGCGTTTTTCCTTCTGGCGCTGCTCATCTGGATTGTAAACAACAAATATTACAAGGTGGTCTAAGATGGAAATATCCGCTTTTCTGCTCTTTTGGGCCGCGATTTTCACCAGCAACATCCTGCTAACAAACTTTCTGGGCATGTGTTCCTACCTTTCCGTGTCGAAGGAAGTGGAATCCTCTCTCGGGCTTGGCATTGCGGTTTCCTTCGTGTTGGTTTTCACCACCGCGCTGAACTGGCTTGCCTACCACTATCTGCTTGTGCCGTTTCACATTGAATATCTGCAATACATCGTTTTCATCATCGTGATTGCGGCTTTTGTGCAGCTTTTGGAGCTTCTCATCGAGCGTTTCACCCCGGCTTTATACTATTCCCTGGGCATCTTTTTGCCTCTCATCACGGTGAATTGCGCCATCTTCGGCGTCAGCCTTTTCATGGTGATTCGCAACTACAATTTCCTGCAATCCATTGCCTATGGTTTCGGCAGCGGACTGGGCTGGCTTTTGGCCATCCTGATGCTGGCTGGTCTCAGGGGCAAATTGCGTGAAAAGATGGTCCCCGCCGGCCTGCGTGGAACCGGCATCAGCCTCATCATCACAGGCATCATGGCGCTGGCGTTCGTCGGTTTTTCCGGCATCGCGCCCATCCAATAAAGGGGATTATCGATAATGTTAAGCATCATTTTGAAAGATATCGGCGTGATAACCGGCGTCAGCGGAATCCTGGCAATTTTGCTGGTCATCGCGGAACGCTGGCTGAATAACTATGGCGATTGCAAAATCAATGTGAACGACAAGCGCGAACTCACCGTAAGAGGTGGCAGCAGCCTGCTGAATTCGCTCAGCGAAGCCCAGGTTTTTTTACCCTCCGCCTGCGGTGGAAGGGGAAGCTGTGGCGCCTGTAAATGCAAGGTTTTAGAGGGCGGCGGTCCTGTTTTGCCAACCGAAAAACCCTTTTTGAGCGAGGCCGAACTGGCAGACCACGTTCGTCTCAGTTGTCAGGTCAAGGTGAAAAGCGATGTCAGCATCGTGATTCCTGAAAGCATTTTCAACATTCGTGAATTTAAAAGCGTGGTCACCGAAATCATCGATTACACTTACGATATTAAAGGCTTCACCTTCGAACTGGAACCCGGCGAAACCATCGATTTCCAAGCCGGACAATATGTTCAACTCATTTCCGAACCCTACGCCAAGGTGAAACAGGGCGTCACCCGCGCCTATTCAATCTCTTCCAAACCGGACACCAACAACGCCATCCAACTCATCATCCGCCTGGTTCCGGAAGGGATTTGCAGCACCTGGGCCCACACCCAACTCAAGGTGGGGGACAAAGTTCGCTTCACCGGCCCCTACGGGGATTTCTATCTGCGCGACACCGATGCCGACATCCTTTTTGTGGCGGGCGGCTCTGGCAAAGCGCCCATCAAATCCATGCTTGAACATCTGGCTGTGACTGGCACCAACCGCAAGATGACCTACTTTTTTGGAGCCCGCACCCCCAAAGACCTCTATCTCACCGAAGAGATGGAATCCTTTGAAAAAGTGTTCGACGATTTTGCCTACGTGCCGGTGCTTTCACACGCCGAGCCCAGCGATAATTGGAAAGGCAAAACCGGCTTCGTCATGCCATTTTTCAAGGACGCCATCCGCGACCCCAAGAACACGGAAGCCTACCTCTGTGGCAGCCCAGGCATGATTGGCGCCGTAACCAAATCCCTCACAGAATTGGGCGTACCCAAGGAAAAAATCTATTTTGACAGTTTTGGATGAGCCATGAAACCCACAGGAAAAGAATTAAAAACAATGCAGCGTATGCAGCCCGGGGTTCAGACCCTGAGCGGATTTTTGGGCGATGACACCCGCCCCCTCAATGAAATCATCCAGGACGACAGCGTCGTTTTGGATAAACTGGGTCGCAGCAGGGAAGAGATTGCCAAAAGGATGGAAAGCCTGACTCAGGCAAGCTGGGACAGCTATCTGGAAGGAATCCTCGTCGAGGGTAAATATCAGGTTCAAACCGAGGTCTATCGCGGCAGGATGCCATGTCCTTTTGGTCATCCGGGAATCTATCGCAAAGCCGTGACCACACTCACGAACCAGGAAAACGGCATCACGGTGGTTTGGACCTCGCTCAGCATGCACATGATTGGCGCTCACGGCTTTTTTGAAGGACGTGGCAGCGCCTATAGGCTGGAGCCCGAAACCCTGATTAAAGCGCTATTTGATTAAAGTTTAGAGCCTGAAGCCCAGGGTAAATAAAAGAATCTCGCCCACCAGAGCCCAAACTACGCCCGTGAACGCCAAAAACGGTCCGAAGGCGAAAACCTGGTTTGGTTTACGCACGAAAGCCAGGAAATAGATAATCCCTAAAATGGATGCCAACAGAATGACAAAGGGTATGTGGATGGCGCCAAAATACGCCGCCAGCGCGGGTATCAGGATAACATCACCACCGCCCAAACCCTCTTTTTTGAAAATCTTTTCCCAAGTCAGAGCCAAGGCGTAGAGAAAAAAGAAAAGTAACAAGGTCGGCAGTAGATAAACCCAAAAGAAATCCTTGAACCTGAAAGAGCTTTGCGCGAAACTGAAAATCAATCCCACAGCCACCATCGGCAAAGACAAGACCAGCGGAATGAGCTGATGAAAAGCGTCGATGAAAAAGATGGGGATGAGGAATCCGAACATCACCGCGAACTTCCAGAATGCCAGATTTCCCGCGCCATAAACCAGCGCCAGCGCCATAAACAACAACGGCGTGGCGATTTCCACCACCAGATGATGCCAATGGATTTTGGCCCCACAATTTTTACAACGCCCCTTTTGAACGATGTAAGTATAGATGGGGATGTTTTGCGAAGCGGGAAGCTGGGTTCCACAAGAACCACAGTGGGAAGGAGGTTTGACGATGGATTTTCCCTGCGGAACGCGGTCTATCACCACATTAAAAAAGCTGCCCAAAGCGGCGCCAAGGACAGCTATCAAAACGTATATCACGAGATTCAAAAGATGCTTACCACTCTTCGTACCAGGGACGATTTTCAGTTGACCAGGGTGAGTAAACCTGGTTCCAGGGCGCTGCCTGCCTGAATTCGATGGAAAGATTCATGCTGTCCGAAGGCCGGTAGTTCAGCTTGAATTCCGGAATCACCTTGGTATTGTTGTCGGAATTGAATTCCAGCTTCGCGCCGGTGGTTCCATAATTCACGAGGCTGAGGTCAAGCTCCAAATTAAGCTTGGGCGAAAAAGCGTAGTTGATTTGGTTCGTATAGCGGGAAAGGTAGTATCCTGAACCAAGGCTGCTCACACCCGCGGAAAAGCCCATGGAATGGTTCATGGAAAAGCGGTTCAGGCTCAGCAAGCCTGGCTCTCCCTGCCGGTAGGGGTTGAAATCCGGCTTGGGCAAATCTATTTGAGCGAAAATCGGCAGACTTAGCGTCAGGATTATGATTCCGAGCAAAAGCTTCTTCATTGCGGAACCTCCTTCATTTTTCTCATCTTTGTTTTACAAAATAACTGAACCGCCCAATTCTGTCAAGTCCCATCACGTTCCCAAACATTTTTTTGACCCTCTTTTATCTGAAATTTGTCCCTCTGCAACAGCTTTTTGAGCCTCCTTCTTGACCCCTGCCCTTGGTATTCCTTATGTTTCAAAGGCTATCCATAAGCCAGACAAAGGTTTAGGGATATGTGAGGTTGATTTCACCAGACTCGTCCTTAGATAATGAAGGGAGAAATTTTTATTAGAAAGCCAGCTTTCGCCCTCGGTTTCCGGCTCTTGAGTCTGACCCGGGATTATTTCCGGAACAACCCGGGAACATCCCGATTCTTTTTCGGGATGATGAGGGATTGATGTCAAGTTACTCTTGAGCCGGGCTAAAGAGCGAATCAAGGAAAAGATGATACTCAAAGTCGATTTTTCGCTTATATTGTTCTAAAAACCTATGGACAGGATGGTGGAGATATGGTTCAGACAGAACTCACAAAAGCTTACGGATTGGTGCATTTACCCGCCAAAGTGGTGTTGGCGGTAACCGAAAAACCGGGTGGGGGTTACAATCTCATCACGATGGAATGGTTCATGCGCACCTCGATTCAGCCGCCCATGTTTGCCATTTCCGTTGGCCACAGCCGCTTCTCTCATGAATGCTTGCAGGAAAACAGGTTTTTCAACCTCGTTTTTCCCTCCAACCAGATGAAGCCGCTCTGCGCCATGGCGGGTTCCAGTTCGGGAAGGGATATCGACAAATTTGAAAAAGGCGAAGTGGAATTCATCCCCGGAAAACTTCATAAACTGCCGGTTCTCAAAGAAGCGGTGGCGGTTTTTGAATGTGAGGTGGTGACCCAGATTCGCAGCGGAGACCACACTATATTTGTGGGCGAAGTGCGCTACAGTTGGGCAAACAAAGAAAAAGAGCCGCTGGTTTACACCTGAGCGGCTCCGGATTGATTTATAGGTTTAATCAGGGTTTAACCGGGCTGAAGAGCATTTCGCCGGGGTTGTATCCCCAGACGCGGAGGTTGCTCATTCGGTCAAAATCGAGTTTCAAGAGTTCGGGGGAAACATTTGAGTTCGCGCGCGAGACCCAAATCCAGCTTCCATCGTTGTCCAGGCGCGCGATAATCAAATCGCCATCACCCTGTTCCAGATAGTAGGGCTGGCCACCGGTGTCGATGTAGTGTTTATGTTTTCCAACCAGATAGAGCTCGCCGCCGGCTGAGGCTTTGCTGAAATACAGGTTTGTTCCCAGCCATTTACGCGCCCAGAGACAGTTTCCCTTGTTGTCGAAATAGGCGTAATACTGCGCTTTGTCGGCGCCGCTTTCCAGCTTGAAATCTCCCAGGCTGAGGCTGCCTAAAAAGCTGCCGCTGATGAGAATCCCGGAGCTGGAGCTGGCGCTCATCCAATCGATGGAAACGTCGGAGCCGATAAGCTTTTTGCTCCAGACTGTTTTACCCTGGGGGTTAATCATGGTCAGATGTGAATTCACGCTCATTCCGCCGATGTAGATGGGGTGGTTTTTGCTGTCCGAATAGGAATTATCGCAAAACCAGGTGTTTCCATCCAAGTCGGAGCTGAAATGTTCGCAAAGACACAGGGTTTCAAGCTGTTGGATGCGGGCTCCCCAAGCCCATTTGCCGCCGGGGTTAATCCGGGCGAGAAAAAGCTTGTTGCCACCGGAGTCGGGGGTCTCTCCCAGTTTGCTCCCTTCGATTTTGAAGCTGCCCTGGCTGGAGGCGTAAATCAGGATTCCGCCATCGCCCGCCAAATCCATTTTAATCAGTTTTTCCGCTTTGTCAGAGCCGGTGGTCGCCGTCCAAATCTGGCTTCCCAGCGGGTCGAACATGGTCACGAACAGGTCGCTGTCGCCCGCGGATGTGTTCTCGGCGTCGTCGAAGCTCAGGGTTCCAGAAAACTCTCCGCCCAGGAAGATGTTGCCATCCTGGTTCAGGTTTAAAACCGGGGAGCTGATTCCACCGGAACTGATGCCACGCTTGAGCCAGAGAAGGGTTCCGGCGCTGTCGAACTTTGCCAAAAACAGGTCGCTGGGGCCGCTGGCTTCCAGCTTTTGTTTGTCGATTTCGATTTGCTGGTCGAACAATCCGGCGGCGTAAACACTTCCGGAGCCGCCAACCGCGAGCGCCAAGCCTGAACCGGCTTTCACCAGGGCAAAGTTTTTTGCCCAACGCCAGCTTCCATCAGGGTTTTGACAGGCGAGCCAGGTGTCCGCGAGGATTCCGTCCTTGCTCTGTTCGGGGCTGAGCCTGCTGTGGAGTTTGGCGTTGCCGAAGGACATGTTTTGGTTCAAAATCCCAGCGTAATAACGGCTTCCGGCTGCGTCTTCGGCAAAAAGCGCGTCGGAGGGGATTCTGCGTGGATTTGTCCAGCGTCCCTCGGAATCGATACCAACGGAAAAGTTGGGCGCGCCGTTATCGGCTAAGAGCTTGTCCGTGGGGAGGTTAACCTTGCCTTCGGGCTGGATGGTCACAGCCGCCAGGCGGTCGGTTTCCTTGATTTTAAGGATTTGTCCCAGCTTGATGGTGTTGTCGGAAAGGCTGTTCAGTTCTTTAATCTGCTCGATTGTGACGTCGTAGCGTTTGCTGATGTTATAGAGCGTGTCTCCGCTTTCCACCCTGTGGGTCACGAGTTCCGCGCTCAGGATGGCGGGAATCAGCGTTATCAGAAGCCACAGCAGGGAAAGCCGGTGGAAAACGCGCTTTGAATCGGGTTTTTTGGGCATTTGTTTGCTCCGTTTTGTCAGGATAACAGCTCCGCCAGGCGCTTGATTCCTGTTTCAATCTGTTCGGGTGTGGCGAAGCTAAAGTTCAGCCTCAGAGTGTTATAGCGTTCCTGTCCGGGGGGATAGAATTTTGAACCGGGGATGAAGGAAACCTTGTTTTTGGCGGCTTCTTTGAACAGCTCGTCCGCGTTGATGTTTTCAGGCAGGGTGAGCCAGAGGAAAATTCCACCCTCGGGCTTGGTCCACTTCACGGTTGAAGGCATGTTTTTCTCGAGTTCTTCCAGCATTTTGTTCAGGTAGGGTGCATAGAATTTCTTGATGCTTTCGATGTGTGGGTCCATGAGGCCGCGCTCAAGGAAACGCGCCACAACCCGCTGGGACACGCAATCCGGGGTGATGTTCACCTTTTGCTGCCAGGAAACCATGCGTTCGATGAGAGCTTTGTCGCCCTTCACGGAAGCGATGCGCATTCCCGGACCCAGGATTTTGGAAAAAGACTGGATTTCGGTGACGATGGTGGAGCGGTTAAACTCTTCATGGGCAAGGCGATAGAAGGTGGGAAGCGGTTCGCCGCTGTAGCGCAGACGGGAATAGGGATTGTCTTCCACGATGGGGATTTCGTTTTCGATGCAAAAGCGGATTAACTCGTGACGGCGCTCGAGGCTGTAGGAGATTCCGCCGGGGTTTTGGAAATCCGGAATGATATAGAAGAATTTAATCCGTTTTCCCTGGGCGCGCAGCTCGGAGACCTGTTTTTCCAGCTCTGTCATGATGATGCCGTTTTCGTCGAAGGGAATGGCTTTGCAATCCACTTCCAGCGCGTCAAAAGCCACCAGCGAGCCCAAAAATGAGGGACCTTCACACAGGATTACGTCGCCGGGTTCGGTGAGCGCTCTTCCATAGTAATAGAGCGCGTTTGTGGCGCCCACGGTAATCAACATTTCGTCGGGGTCAATGTCGTAGCCTTCCCATTTTATCAGCTCTTTTTTCAAGAGCGCGTCGCCTTCGCTGGCGCCATATTGCAAAACGTCGCGACCTTCGTTGGCCACAACTTCGCGGAAAATCTCGGAAAGCTGTTTTTCGGGGAATGTGAGCGGTGAGGGAAAGCCACCCGCGAACGAGATTAGCCCCTCGATATTTTTTGTGGACGCGACCAATTCGCGTATCAAGGATGACCTCATCTCGCGGGTCACACGGGAAAATGAATTCGTGTAATTCATTATGTATTCTCCAGTTTCTTTATTTTAAAATTTCAACAAGCTCGACCTGGTCCCAAAATCATGAATCGGCTGCGAGGGACCTGGGGGAAAAGAGCTTTTTTTAGGGATAGATGCGATAAATCATCCTGGGGAAAGGAATGGTTTCACGGATGTGGGAAACCCCGCCCATCCAGGCGATGAGCCGTTCCAAACCGATTCCAAAGCCGCTGTGGGGGACGCTGCCATATTTGCGCAGGTCCAAAAACCACTGGTATTCTTCGATGGACATCTTTTCCGCTTCCATGCGCTGGAGCAGGAGGTCGTGGTCGTCCTCACGCTGGGAACCGCCAATGATTTCGCCATATCCTTCCGGCGCGATGAGGTCGCTGCCCAAAACCAGATTTTGGTCTTCCGGGGCGCGTTTCATGTAGAAAGCTTTGATTTCCTTTGGCCATCTGTCGATGAAAATCGGGACGGGTGAGCCTTGGGTCAGCAGAAGCTCGTCAGCGGCGCCAAGGTCGCTTCCATGGTTGATTTCGCTGCCCTTGGAGCGCAGATATTCAATCGCTTCGTGGTGGCTCATTCTGCCAAAAGGCGCGTCCGCCGCTTTCAAGGCTTCGATGTCGCGTTCCAAAATCGCCAATTCAGCCGCGCGGTCTTTCAAAACCCGGCGAATCACATAGCGAATCAGGCCTTCCTGAATTTCCATGTTTTCTTCGTGTTCCACAAAAGCCGCCTCGGCGTCCATCATCCAAAATTCGGTGAGGTGTTTTCTGGTTTTGGAGCGTTCCGCGCGGAAAACGGGGCCAAAATCGTAAACCCTGCCCAGGCTCATGATGCCTGTTTCCAGATAGAGCTGGCCGGATTGCGAGAGATATGCCTTTCCTTCGTCAAAATAGTCCACATCAAACAGCGTGGTGGTGCCTTCACAGGCGTTGGGAGTGAGGATGGGGCTGTCGAAACGGACGAAGTGGTTTTCGTTCAAATAGTCGCAAATGGCGTAATAGACGGTGTGGCGAATGCGCAGGATGGCCCATTGTTTTGAGGAGCGAATCCAGAGATGGCGGTTTGAAAGCAGAAAATCCGGGCCATGTTCTTTTTTGCCGATGGGATAATCCTGGGTGATTTGGATGGGCGTGATGGATTTCACGGAAAGCTCGAACTCTCCCGCCTTTTTTTGATGAGGTTTCGGCGTCCCAGTGATGATGACCGAGGATTCCAACCCCAGTCTTTTCGCGGTTTCAAAGGCTTCCTCGCCCAAATCCGGCGCAAAAGCCACACACTGAATTTCACCCGTGCCATCTCGCAGATTGATGAAAAGCAGCTTCCCGCTGTGGCGGATGTGACGCACCCAGCCGCGCAGGGTTATTTCTTCGCCTTCGTGGGCGGCAATATTTGTTATCAAAATGTTTTTCACGGTTTGTCCTCGAATTGTGGTTGTTTTTTGATGGCGTTGGAAATCAGGATGGCGGTCTCAAGCGCGCGCAAACCTGCCCTTCCATCCACCACGGGGTCTTTATCTTGCAAAATCGATTCCACCCAAAGGTCCAGTTCGGTTTGCAGGGCGTCGTCATCACCGCTGGCGTCAAGCTTTTGGATGTCAAAAAACTGTTTTGCCTCGGCTTCCGTCGGTATTTTTCCTTCGTTCTTCTGGAAAAGGTCGGCGAAGGCTTCGTTTTTCCTGACCAGGACGCCGGTTTTGGAAATCAGGTCCAGGGAAAAATAGGCGTCGCGCTGAAAGAAGCGAATCTGGCGCTCCTGTTTCAAAGCCACGCGGGAGGAGGTGACGTTTGCCACGGCTCCGCTGGCGAATTCAATTCTGGCGTTGGCGATATCCAGGCTGGGACTCAAAATCCCGGCTCCGCTGGCGTGGACGGCGCTGACGGGACTTTGCGTGAAACCCAGGATGAGGTCGATATCGTGAATCATGAGGTCCAAAACAACGGAAACATCGGTTCCACGCGGTTGGAAAGACGAAACGCGGCTGGATTCGATGAACAGCGGCGCCTGGATGAATTCCAGCGCTTTTTGGATGATGGGGTTGAAGCGCTCGATGTGTCCCACTTGGATTTTCAGCCCGGGTTCTTCGGCAAGTTCCACCAGCTCCTGAGCCTGCCAAAGCTCGGCGCAGAGCGGCTTTTCCACAAAGATGGGCTTGCCAGCCAACAGCGCTTTTTTGGCAAGTTCATAATGCGCGCTGGTGGTGGCGGCAATGTCCACGGCGTCCACGTTTTCCAGCATCTCGTCGAAGCTGTTAAACGCCCGGATATGATGTTCTCGCGCCGCTTCGGTGTTGCGCTGGGGCAGGATGTCGAAACAGCCTTCCAAGCGGCTCTGGGGGTTGTTTTGGAGCTTGCCGGCATGAAATCGCCCCAGGCGGCCCATGCCGGCGATACCAATTTTCAGCATCCGCCTACGCAAGCCTGGCGGAAAGGATTTTCAACATGTCCGCGGTCATCGCGGCGAGGTTATATTCGGGTTTCCAGCCCCATTCCTGTTGGGCTGCGCTGTGGTCCATACAATTCGGCCAACTGTTCGCGATCGCCTGTTTAACGGGGTCAACCTTGTAATCCATCACAAAATCCGGGATGTGTTTTTTAATCTCCGCGGATATCATTTCGGGGTCGAAACTCATGGCGGAAACGTTGAAGCAATTGCGGTGAACCAGCTTGGCGGGGTCGGCTTCCATCACTTCCACCAAGGCTCTCAGCGCGTCCGGCATATACATCATGTCCAAAAAGGTTCCGGCGCCGAGATTGCAGGTGTATTTCTTGTTTTTGATGGCTTCATAATAGATTTCAACGGCGTAATCCGTGGTTCCGCCACCGGGCAAGGTAACGTTGGAAATGATGCCGGGATAGCGCAAACCGCGACAATCCACGCCGTATTTCACAAAATAGTAATCGCCCAAAAGTTCGGCTGCCACTTTGGAAATTCCATAGATGGTGGAGGGGCGCATCAGCGTGTCCTGTGGGGTGTTATCCATCGGAGTGGTGAGCCCAAAAGCTCCGATGGAGGAGGGCAAAAACACCGCCGCGCCGGTTTCACGGGCAACTTCCAGAGCATTGAACATGCTTTCCATATTTATCTTCCAAGCGAGGGTGGGCTTGGCTTCACCAACCGCTGAAAGCACGGCAACGAGGTTCACAATGGTGTCGATACTATATTTTTTCACCACGGAATGCATCTTTTCCGCGTCCATGGCATCCATGTTTTCACAAGGCCCGCCTTCCATGATTTCGGGAATCAGCGGGGTGCTGCGATAGGTTGCGACAACGTTTTGAGCGCCGTAGATGTTTCTGAGATAGGGAACAAGCTCGGAGCCAATCTGGCCAGCCGCCCCAAGAACGAGGATGTTTTTCATAAATGTCTCCACATCAGGTATTTATTTTTTTAGAACCATATTTTGAAAACGGCAGGTTTGTCAATGCTTTCCTGCATAAAAGAGGTGGTTTTGGCATGTTTTTTGGGGTTTTCGCAGATGGGCGCTGGAAATGTGTCACGCAGATTGCGCTGATAACGCAATTTTTTGACAGATTAGGGAGGCACGAAGAAACGGGGAGACTATGAGACTGTGAGGCGGTGAGGGTGGAGGCAGAGAAAAAACTGAATAATAAGTCGGCAAAGATATATGTCTTGAATGAAGGCATCATAGATTCCTGGAAACGGTTATGGTGCATTAACGTAAAATACTGTGGGAGAGGTAAATCCTCTCCCCTTTTTTGAATAATAAGCAAGACGCTTTTTTCTCTGCTTAATGATAACCTTTTATCTGGCATATAATTATGCGAATAATAAGCACGCCATTTTACCCCTTGCTTAATATTCACCTAAACCTTTGTGGGACAGTTATGTCAAAATAAGCAGCGTTTTTTTGTGTTTGTGTTCACGCTGGTTTGAATCATTTGACTGGTTTTTGACTGGGCTTTTTCCTGATTAACATGGTTGGCTGAGGGTGATGGGGCTCTTTAGCGTGGCTCATGAATGCCTCATTCATGCCTTGGGAACATCCTTAACGGCGCAAGGGAAGTTCCCGGGTTAATATCAGGTTACTATAGAGCTGGATTCAAGGGAGTTTGAGCGTTATTATCAGTGCTAATCCGCGTGTAGCCCCACAACACCACCTCCCAGCAGCATATCCCCATCATAGAAAACAGCGAATTGTCCCGGAGTTATGGACATTTGGGCTTGTTCAAAGAGGACTTTAACGCGGCCTTCCGAGATCGGAATCAGGGTGGAGGGAGCAGGTTCATGGGCGAGGCGAATCTTTGTTTGGGCACGGGTTTCGGCGCTTATGGCGGGGATGGAGACCCAATTCACGGAATGGGCGATGAGGCTGTGGCTGAAAAGGCCTTCGCGGGGACCGACGCGAACCGTGTTTTGGCGGTGGTCGAGCGCGGTGACATACCAGGGTTCCGGTTTTCCGCTGATTCCGATGTGGCGGCGCTGGCCGATGGTATAATGGGAAAGTCCGCGGTGGGTTCCCAGTTTTTCGCCGTTGGGGCCGATGAGTTCGCCGGGCTGTTCATCGTCATTTTCGAACAGGAGGGGGTGGTCGGATTCATTGACAAAATCCTGGCTTTCCGCTTTGTCCAGTAGAAAGTTAAGCCCGCTTTGGGAAACGATTTCTCGAACCTGGGTTTTAGGGATTTTGCCCAGGGGTAGGAGGGTGTTTTGAAGCTGATTTTGGGTCAAAAGGCAGAGGAAATAGGATTGGTCCTTACGGGGGTCGGCGGCTTTGAAAAGCCTTACGCGACCAGTATCAGAGTCGGTTTCGAGGCGGGCGTAGTGACCGGTGGCGAAAAAGTCGTGTTCAACGCCGAGAGCGCGGAGTTGGAAGGGCAAAAGTCCGAATTTGAGAGCGCTATTACAGACCACACAAGGGTTTGGGGTGGTTCCCGCCAGATAACTTTGGCGGTAATAATCGAGGATGAGGCGGTCGAAATCGGCGGCGAGATTGAGAGGATGAAGCGGGATTTTGAGATGTTCGCAAACGCGTTGTAAGTCAGCCTGGCTCCGGGCTTCACCGGGTCCGAAACAGCCGCTTTGACCTTGGTAAGACCGGCTTCCGGAAAGCAGCATGGTGGCGCCGATGACCTGAAACCCAGCTTCCAAAAGGAGAATGGCGGCAGCGGCGGAATCAATCCCACCGCTCATGGCGAGCAAGACCTTCTTCATCCGTGAACCTCGAAAAAGCTCTCCAAACGTAGGAGGGTTCGGTTGTCCAGGGGTTCCGGCCAATCACCTTCCAGGGTCAAAAAGGGGAGGGAAATCTTTTTCTTGAGAATAATATTGTCGATTTGGAGATGGCAAAAGGATTGGGTATAGCTGATGACGAGGTCCACGCCGCGTTTTTCGAGCTGGGGGAGGATGTCGTCCAAACGCTCGTAAACGCTGTAGGGATAGGTAAATGCGAGATATTGGTCAACGATGTCGGGCTCCAGATGAGGCATGGAAAATTGTCTTTGAACCTCGTTGAAAACGACGTCGGCGCCGGTTTCCGCGATGCGGGGATAGAGGTCGCGATGGATGGGAGGAACGCCAAGATAGGCGCAGCGCGGACCGGAGGGGAGGGGGTCGCGCTGGGCGGCGATTTCCATGAAGCGGGTCAGTTCTTCTTCGAAGCGGTCGGGGTCGCCATTAAAATCGGAAGAGGAAACCAGCCAAAGGTGGTTCTCCGCGCCGGTTACGAGGCGCTCTTTCCATGTCCAACCGTCCAGAGTGATGAGCTTTTGGCGGATTTGGTCGAGCCGCTGTTTGGTTTTTTGAGTTTGAGCGCGGGTAACGCCGTAAAGCCGTTCCAGTTCGCTGATTGAGGCGTCCAGAGCATCGCGGGAACGCTGGGGCGGATAGGCGAAGGGGATGGTCGGCAAACCTTCCAAAGTGAGCATGGAAGCGAGGGAGGCGCTGTTCGCGCAGTCTCCCACGACGATGGCGACAACTTCATCCAGATTGGCGTGGAGAGCGGTGTCGAAATTCCCCTTTATCCAGGCGCAGATGGTTCTCGGAAAGCCCTTCAATTCAGCGTTCCGGGCGTGTTCGGCGGAATTTCCACCGATGAAAAGATTGTTGAGGTCGATGGGGGTGTGTCCCGCCGCGAAAAGGACTTCCACGGGGAAGGAGGTGGTGAAGCCAACTCTTTTATTCTTCATAACTTATACTCAAATAGCGGTCTTCCTGTTCGCAGATGTCCGCCTCGGTTTGGGCGATTTGGTTTTCCAGAGCCGCCATCCGCGTTTGGAGGGTTTCCAAAAGCCCAGGCTGGGAGTAGGTTTGAGAGTCGGAAAGCCGGGTGTGGATTTCCTTGAGTTCATCGTTCATCAACGCCAGTTTTTGATAGTCTTTTTCGATGTTTTGGTGAATCTGTTCGAGGTGGAGGGGGTTGACCCGTTTTTTCCGCTGAGGACGCGGGGCGGGAGCGGCTTTTTCGATGATGGGACGCGCAAAACTGAGCTGGGCGGCTTGGTCGAGATTTCCTTCAAAGTCAATGATGGTGGTGTGTTCGCCGTTTGGCTCTTTCTCAAAAACCCAAAATTTGTGGGTGAGCTTGTCGATGAACCAGCGGTCGTGAGAAACGAAAAGAACCGTTCCCTGAAAGGCTTTGAGCGCTTCGAGGAGGGCGTCCGCCATCTCAATGTCCAGGTGGTTGGTGGGCTCGTCCAGAATCATAAGATTGGGGCTGGAATGAAGCATTTGGCAGAGAAAAAGCCGGGAACGCTCACCACCGCTGAGAACGGAGACGTTTTTCTCGGTGTCGTCGCCGCGGAATCCGAAACGCGCGAGCCAGGATAAAACCTCGCCCTGAGGAGCGTTGGGAATCAGGCGCCAGATGGTATCCATGACGCTGAGGGTGGGGTCGAGATTGATCTGATGTTGGTCGTAATATCCAATCTCAAGGCTGGCGCCGATTTTGAGGTTTCCGGAGCTGATTTCGTGTTCGCCCAAAAGGATTTTGAGGAGAGTGGTTTTTCCGCAGCCGTTGGGCCCCAAAACGCAGATTCTATCTTGATAGTGGGCTTTGAGATTGACGTTTCTGGCAAGCTCGAGACTGGGCGGGATTCCAAAACTGAGGTCGGTGAGCGTGAAAACGTCGTTACCACTGCGTTTGGAATCCTGGATGTGGAGTTTTAACTGTTTGGAATGGGTGGGCTGGGCGATGACCTCCAACTTGTCGAGCATCTTTTGGCGGGATTTGGCAGAACCGGAGCGGGTTCCGGCGATGAATTTCTGAATGTAGGCGCTGGTTTCGGCGATTTGTTTTTGTTGGCGTTCCCACTGGCGTTGTTGACTGAGCCGGGCGATGTCGTCGGCGGCTTTGAAAGAGCTGTAATTACCTTTGGTGATGGATATTTGACCGTCGCGCAGACTCCAGATGGTGTTCACGGTATTGTCCAGGAAACGGCGGTCGTGAGAGACGATGAGAAAGGGTTTGTCCTGTTTGAGGAGATAGTTTTCCAGCCAGCGAATCATTTCGAGGTCGAGATGGTTTGTGGGTTCGTCCAAGATGAGAAGGTCGTGGGGGGTTAAAAGAATGGCAGCCAGACAGATACGGGCTTGTTCGCCGCCGCTGAAACCGCCCAGGGAACGGTTCCAAAGTTCGGTGGGGAGGTTCAGGGATGTGAGGACATATTTGAGTTCGTTGTCGAATTCATAGCCGCCGAGCGCGGTGTAGGTTTCCACCACTTTGGCAAGCTCCGCCTGGGTTTCGGGGGTTTTGTCGGCCAGGGGAGCGAGGCGTTCGATTTGGGCGGAAAGCTTTGACAAATCGGGACGGGAAGCGCGGGCATAATCGATGAGCGAGAGGGCGGGGTCGAGGTTCAAAACCTGGGGAAGCCAGGCTATATGGGTGTTTCTGGCGCGGAGAACCTCGCCGGAACTGGGGGAAAGCTGACCCAAAAACAGGCGGATGAGGGTGGTTTTTCCGGAGCCATTGCTTCCAATCAAGCCCACACGGCTGTTTTTTTCCAGGCTGCAATTTGCGCCATTGATAATCTTTCTATCGCCGAATTCCAGCGTTAAATCAAGAGCGCGGATTAGGCTCATCGCGGTTTATCCTCATTTCTTTTTGTTTTTGCCAAAAGCCGCTTTGACGCGGTTTTATGGACATTGGGAACCATGGTTTCAGGTTTGGGTGGGCTGTCAAACACAAATTTTCCTTGTCAAAAAACGGCTGTGATTTTTTAAGGGTTTTCAGGCTCGGGATGTAGCGCAGTCCGGCTAGCGTACTTGAATGGGGTTCAAGTGGTCGCAGGTTCAAATCCTGTCATCCCGACCATCAATTTGACAAAAGAGCCCGGGGAAATCCCGGGCTTTGTTTTATCTGGGTAAAAATGGTTTTTCATCCGGTTTGATGCCAAAGAGCGAGCTGTTTTTGACGCCTGATTTCGCCGGGTTGGGGGACGTGGATGGGGCGTCCGCTTTCGCAATCCAAACCCGTGTAATACATACAGGTACTGAGGGTCATGGGTGTGGGGGTGAATTCCTGGACCTGTTCCACCATGAGGCGGTTTCGTTTCAGCCAGCGGCGCAGCTCGAGGGCGTCGTCGATGGTGGTTCCGGGATGGCCGATGATGATGTAGGGAATGATTTGGCGTCTTAAACCGCTTTGGCGACAGGCGCTGAAAAACTGGCGGGAAAACTCCTCAAAACTGTCGATTTCCGGCTTTCCCATCAGCTTTAAAACCGAGGGGACGCTGTGTTCGGGAGCCAGTTTGAGCCTTCCTCCGGCATATTTGGAAGCCAGGGCGCTGATGTAGGGCGGATGAGCCAAAGCGAGGTCGTGACGAACCCCGGAAGCGATGAAAACGTGGTTGACGCCGGGGAGTTTTTCGATGCTTTCGAGGAGGCGGAGTTGTTCACCATGAGCGGGTTTGAGGCGGGGACACTGACGCGGAAAAAGGCAGGAGGGGCGTTTACAGCTTTCCGGCCAGCCGAGCTCGCAAACAGAGGCATACATGTTCGCAGTGGGACCCCCGACGTCGGTGATGGTGATGGATTTTCCGCGTTTTTGGGCGAGGTTTTTGGCTTCCTTCACCAATGAGGCGGCGCAGCGGGATTGAATGGCTCGACCCTGATGGGAAGCGATGGCGCAAAAATTACAGCCGCCGTAACAGCCGCGATGGGAGGTGAGGGAATCCCTGATTTGGTCGAAAGCCGGGATTCTTTGGCTTCCGTAACGCGGATGGGGCGCGTGTTCGAAGGGAAGCAGGGCGAGGGCGTCCAGTTCCGGAGTTTCGAGAGGCGCGGCGGGAGGATTGTGGCGCAGCCAGCGTCCACCGTTCATCTGGAAAATGGCGTGGCTGTCCTTGTTTTTTTCAAAGGTCAGGGTCATCTGGCGGAAGACGGCTTTGTCCACGCTTTCCAGGTTGTTGGGCAAAACGATGTCCTCGGCGCTGGGCGGCTGGGGACTGAAAGCGACGGTTCCCCGGATTTGGGTGAGTTCCTTGATGGGGACGCCGTTTTTCAGGCTTTCGGCAATCTCCAAAATCGCTTTTTCAGCCATTCCGTAAACCAGGAGGGAGGCTTTGGAATCCGCGAGGATACTGGCTCGAACCTTGTTTTGCCAAAAGTCGTAATGGGCAATCCGGCGCAGAGAGGCTTCGATTCCGCCCAAAACGATGGGAACGTCTTTACAGAGGCGTTTGAGGGCGTTGGCATAGATTAAAACAGCGCGGTCAGGACGTAAGCCTGCTTTTCCGTCGGGACTGTAGGCGTCGTCGTTCCGTTTTTTGCGCTGAGCGGTGTAGTTTGAAACCATGGAATCCATGTTCCCGCCTGTGATTCCAAAAAAGAGCCGGGGCAAGCCGAGAGCGAGGAAATCCTCGTCTTTGTCGGGATTGGGTTGGGGGATGATTCCGACCCGGAAACCGGCGGATTCCAGATGTCTTCCGATGATGGCGGCGCCGAAGCTGGGATGGTCCACATAGGCGTCTCCATTGATGATGATGACATCCAGTTCGTCCCAGCCGCGGGCGCGGGCTTCAGCGAGGTTTGTGGGCAAAAAAGCCATGTTTTTTAAACGCAAATAAGGGGCAAAAGCTCAACGCTTCAGCCCCTGGTGAATTAGGTGGCGAAGTCTGGCTTCAATCGCCGCTTCGGATGATGTTGATGGCTTGGGTTCCCTTGTCAGTCTCCATCAGGTCGAAAGTTACGACTTCATCCTGTTCCAGCACTTTTAGTTCCCGGGGGGAATTTGTGACAATGGATTTCCAGTGGACGAAATATTCCTTGTTGTCGTCCGTAATAATAAAGCCGTAACCTTTATTCTTGTTAAACCATTTAACTTTTCCTCTCATGTGTACCTCTTAAATGTTAGTGTTTCCATAAATAATATATGCCATATTCAGTCAATGCAAATGTGATAAATTTCCGGGCGGCTCGGTTTTGTGGCCATTGTTGGGTGGTCGGGTTTTCGGATTTTAGCATGAAAAGTATGGGTTTTAGAAATCGTAACATATTGGTATGATAAGAGGTTACCAGGCCTCTCTTGGTAACCGCCCTATGTATCGCTTATGTTTTTAAAGCCAAAATTAAGTCGGATAAAGAGTTGGGGTTTTCAAGAGAAGTTTTTTGAAATAAGTTTCCTTTGGACATGAACCGAAGGCCGTGGGGAAATTTTTGTTGACTATTTTGAGAGGTTACAGAAATTGCCTTGAGGGATGAAGTAATCCGTCCAGCGCTGAAATGGCGCGGGAAATTCCTTCAATGACAAGCCACAAGACAAAACGATGCGAAGCAATATTTTGATGGTTGATGACGACCGCCTCCTGCGGGAGGTCGTTAGGGAGCTTGTGCATCAATTTGGACAGGATATCGTGATGACGGAGAATTATGAGGAAGCGCCGGATTTGGTTCGCCAGCAAGAGTTTAAGCTGGCGTTACTGGGTCATGGGATTGGAGGGCGGAACGCCATCGTCCTGATGAGGAAAATCCAGCGGATTGACCCCGGGCTTTTTTGCGTCATTATGACCGGCTTTCGCGGCATCACGAGCGTTTCCGACGCGGTGAAGCCCGGCTCTTCGGATTATATTTTAAAACCTTTCACCCTGGAAGAAATGATGAACGTCCTCAAGAGGCATCTGTAATTCCATGTATGATTTAAGCCTCCAGGATTGTTCCCAGGCCACGCTGAAAGAGCCTGTGGTTTGGATTGACCCCCGTTTTGTGGAAGCCGTGGGAGAGCTTCACCAGCTTGAAGCCCGGCTCCTGCTCTGTCACAAGGGAGAGCAGTTGGTGGCTGCCATGCCGCTCTACGAAAGAAAAAAGCTGGGTATCCGCCGTTTGATTCACCCGATGAGTGCCTACTATCAGGGCCTGTGGTTTTTCTGGGATGAAAGACGGGATGAAAACCGGAATCTCTTGGATGAACTCAAAATCTCGACCGAAGTGGCGCGGTTTTTGAAATCCCGCTACAGACGGCTGCAACTGAATCTGGCGCCCCACAACCTCGACGCCAGAGGATTCATCTGGGAGGGTCTCAAAGCGGTTCCATTTTACACCTTCACGCATGACCTTTCGCTGCCGATTCCGTTTTTCCGTAATGAACGCAGAAAGCTTCGCCAAGCCCAAAGCGAAGGCTATCGGCTTCAGGAAAAGTTTCGCCCGGACATCTTTTTGGAGATGGTTAAAATACTATACGACCGCAAACAAAAAAGTCTGGGCGTGGCGTATCCCGCATTTGGAGAGTGGATGCGCAAACTCCACGAGGCTGGGCTCCTGATACAATTTGACCTGATGGATAAAGAGCGGTTGGCAAGTTCGACCATCATTTTGGGCGGTGAAAATGACCGCCAAGCCTACCCTGTGATGATGAGCACTTTACCACAAGACCTGAAAAAGGGAGCCAGCGCACTACACTATCATCTCATGGTGGAAAGCCTTCGCGATAGATTCGATGTCCTGGATTTTTGTGGCGCGAACTATCCGGATGTGGCGCGGTTCAAAGCGGCTTTGGGGCTGAAACTGGCACCATTTTTCAGGATTAGGAAATGAGGCGGAACCCGCTTCGTTCCAAGAGGATATATGCAAAAGATAACGGTTTTAAAAGGTGGTGATTCCCCCGAGCGGGAAATCTCGCTCATCAGCGGCAGCGCCATCGCTCAAGGCCTGATTGAAGCCGGCTTTGAGGTTAATGAACTGGACCCGGCGGATTTCAGCAGCTTCGCCCAGATCGTCGCCGAAATGGAAAAAGACCCGCCCAGCGCGGTTTTCCTCGGTCTTCACGGCGGTTCAGGCGAAAATGGACAGCTTCAGGCAGCTTTGGAACTGGCGGGATTTCGCCATACAGGCTCTGGATTCGCCGCCTGCGCGCTCACCATGGACAAATATGTTTCCAAGCTGATGGCAGCCCAGGAAGGCGTTCCCGTGGCGGATTGGCTGCTTTTTCGAGGCGATTTGATTGAGGATTACAATGACCCTCAGGATTTACAGGGAATCGCCGATAAACTTGGCATGCCCATCATGGTGAAACCCAATGACAGCGGCTCTTCCGTTGGCATCAGCAAGGTGGAGGAGCTTTCCGACCTTAAAACCGCGGTGAAACACGCCCTGAAATTCAGCGACAGCGCGCTTTTGGAGCGTTTCATCAAGGGACGTGAATTCGCGGTTACGGTTTTGGATGGGGAAGCCTTGCCCTTGGTGGAAATCCGCCCCCTGGACGGCTGGTATGACTATGAAAACAAATACAATAAGGGTCGCACGGAATACCTCGTTCCCGCTCCGGTGGAGGAATCCAGCGCCCAGTTGATGCAAACCTACGCCCAGCGGCTTTGGCATGTCTTTGGCCTCAAAGGCTACGCCAGGGTCGATTTTCTCTATGACGGAAGCCAACCCTGGTTTTTGGAGGTGAACACCCTTCCGGGAATGACCCCGCTGAGCCTGACCCCGATGGCGGCAAAATCCATCGGCATCGATTTCCCCCAACTTACCAAAACCATTGTCAACCTGGCTTTAAGATGATTATAAATACAAAAATAAAGAGGAATAATGAAAAAGGTTCTATTGCCCTTACTGGCATTTCTGACCGTAGTTCTGTGGGCGGTGGAACCGGATTTGAGGCTGGATTTTCAACCGGCGTCGATTTCTGTTAAATCCCTGAAAGCGGCAAGCTTTGACCCCGCCGCGCCTTGGCAACAGCCGAGCCTCACAACGCTGTGGATACGCAACGAAAGCCCCCGGAATTTCCGCGTCCAAATGAAGGTGGAGCTTCTCTGGAACGGGCTTTCCGAGACTCTCATCGCGGCGGAATTCATCTCCAACGAAGCGCTTCCCGCGGGCGGACAATTCCCGCCACTTTCGAACCGGGATTTGGTCACCAACCAATCTTCGACCCATTTCACCCGCGTGGGAAATTCCAACTTTTCCCTGACCCAGCTTTCACGCAGCAATCCCATCCTCCGCGACGCGATTGAAGCGGGCTATCTTCCCGATGGCGTGTTCACCATCCGGGTTTTTGCCAAGCCCCAAAGCGAGGTTGAGGATTGGAATTCAGCCACCAGCGCCAGCTTTGACCTTGAGGTCAAAAACGACGGCGTTATCACATTATTGAGCCCGGGAGCTCCGGCTCCAGCCCAGCCTGTGAAAGTGGACGAAAACCCCGTGAATTTTATCTGGAACATCGTGGCTACCGGCTACAACCGCCGCGTTCTCACCATTTTGGAATTTCCTGAAAACCTTCCGCCTCGTCCCGAAAACCTCGCCCAGACCGGCATCCGCTTTTTCCAAACCGATGTGTTGGGCGACCAGTTCAGCGAGTTTTTACCCTTCAAACCCGGAAACTACTACGCCTGGCAGATGTGGACGCGTGGTCCGCAGTATAATTATCCCCAATCCAGAATTTGGCAGGACCCCGAACCTGGCGACCTCGTGAGCGCTTGGAACCTTTTCCAATACACCGCTCCCAGCGCCGAGGAAGACCACGCTGAGCGCATCATCACCAAGCTCAGAAACCTGGACGAAGCGGATTTGGAAGCGCTGTTCATCCAGGGCTTTAAACCCACTGGCGAAGTGATTTGGCAGGGGAAAAGCTACAGCGGACGTGGCGCTTCCGACCTGATTGATATGTTTAGCGATAAAAAATACCGCGTCACGATTCAAGAGTGAGGAACACCATGAAAAATAAGATTTTAGCCCTCTTTGTGTTCCTTCTTTCCCTAAGCTTTCTGAGCGCCTCCGGAATCGCGGTCATCGTCCAAAACAAAGGTTACAACAAGGTTCGCCGCAATAACAAAAACCTCCGGGCGGTGGCGGGCATGATTCTTCTGGATGGGGACGAACTCCGAACCGGCGGCAAAGGCCAGATGAGCGTTAAAACCGTGGATGGCGAGACCAATCTCTTCCTCTTTTCAAAAAGCAGGGTGAAACTCAAGGCAGAACAGCTATCCGACGGTCTGGAAAAAAACGCCCAGCTTCTGGCAGGCAGTATCCAAGTGATAAATCAATATGAGACGGGCATTATCTCACTTTCCTTCGACCAGAACCAGATATTTTTCACGAACGCGGAGCTTCTTTTGAAAAATGAAAAGGGAAACAACGGTCGCTTGACTGTTTTTTCCGGAACAGCGGTTATCCACACCGAGCAAGGCGAGTCAAACCCAGTCCCGGAGCTCAAAACGGCATACATGCTTTCCGAGGGGGAATACATCTCCCGCTGGATGAATGATTCCGACCTCACCGAGGAGGAAAAAGCCAGAATCCAACCGCATTCCAGCCACCCCAAAAACCGGATTATCATCCCGCTCGCCGATGAATGGGGCAGAATCCTGAACGTGGAATTCACTTGGTGAGGCGCCCCATGAAACGAATTCTGAATATTATCCTGTTTTTCTCACTCTACCTCACCCTTTTCGGGCTCACATTCCAGCATCAGGCTCCGCAAAGCTATGAGCCCAAAACCAACGTCGACATCACCCTGGAAATCATTGATGGCATAGAATCCATCAAGAATATCGAACTTTGTTTCGGTCCTCTGGGCAGTTCCACTTTCATGAGTAAAAAGATGGAATCAATCCTTGAGGGGACAGCTTTTTACAGAGTTGAGCTTACCAGTGTGGAGCTTCAAAATAAGGACCTGCGCTACTGGTTTCAATTCGAACTGCACAGCGGTGAAACGGTTTTTTATCCGGACATGGGCTTGAACCAGGAGCCATTTTTTCTCAAAGCAGTGGCGAGCCCTGAAGCTGAGGGGTCGGCTGGCTCGGATGATTGGGTGGACTTCTCTGAACATGAAACCGACTGGCCGGCAAGTGATTATGAGGAACTAAACCCCGGTTTGGCGGGCTTTGTGTTATTAACCACCAACGATTATGGCCCCCAGGAAGGAGAATACGTTCTCGCTGTGGCATATCACGACATCGCAGACCGTATTATGCCTGGCTCCATCGTGGTTTGGGTGAACGGAAAAGACGTTACCTCCAAAGCCCTTGTCACGGAAAACCTTCTCAGCTACAGGGACGCCTGGCCGATTAAAGAGGTTTACAGCGCGAGAATCACCGCCAAAGACAAGTTTGGCAATGAATTAACTTCCAAAATCTTTGTCACGGACGTGGAAAACAAGGTGAAAAAATCCTTGCCCCATCTGAGGGGAAGCCTGAATTACGCCGCAGATTTCCATAATCCAGACTCCGAATCCAATAGCTACGCCGGCTGGGCGGATGTCCACGCCAGTTACAAAAAGCTGAATCTCAGTCTCCACGGCTATCATCACAGCCGGGAAGACAATAACCGCCAGCCAGTTGACCGCTATTCCCTGGCTTTCAGCCTGCCTTCCCTGGATTTGAGAGCGGGTGATGTGACGCCCTATTTCAGCCCCCTCGCCTTTGGCGGGAAAAACATCAGAGGCTGGTATGGAAGCCTTTACGGGGAACATATTTCACTGGAACTCACCAGCGGAACCATGACCCGCAAAACGGTTTCCGGCGGAAATCACGAATATTCCACCGCTTTCCAACAAAAAGCGCAGGGCGGAAAACTCCGTCTGGGCCCCTTACGCGGACTTTCCATGTCTTTCACTCTGGCGCAAAACCGTGACGAGATAGCCTCGCTGGATTCCCTGGATTTCATGAGGGTCGATTCTGTTTCCGGAGACACTCTGTTCGTGGTTACGCCCAAAGACAATCTGGTGGCGGCTTTCGACACCCAGGTGAATATCCCCCAGCTCAAAACCAGCTTTGGCGCGGAAATCGCCTCCAGCCTCTATAACAGCAATATCTGGCAGGGTCCCATGACCTCTGATGAGATTTCCGACTACATTGGCGGTTTTGACCTCATCGACCCCGCCGACATCGAAAATCTCTTTATCGTGAACCGCAATATGGAGCCACTGATTCCCGGTTTACACAACAGCGCGGGAAGAGCCTGGCTGCGCAGCACCATTGGAAACCACAGCCTCGATATGAACGCCAATTTCACCGGGCCGGCATATCGCGCCCTGGGAACCTGGGGACAACAACAAGACACGCAAACCTTTGCGGTGTCCGACCTTTACCATCTGGGACGCGGTTTTCTTCTCTCCGGAAGCTACAACTGGCAAAAGGACAATCTCCTTTCCACCCGCTCCGAAACCAATCTCCAAAAGAATTGGAATTTCCAGGCCTCCCTACGCCTCTTGAAATACTTCACCCTCCGAGGCGGAATGTTTTCCAGCAATGTATCCAACCGAGCCAATCCGGCTTTTTCGGATATGAGCTTTGACCCCTTCATCAGGAAATCCGCTTCCTCCAATTTTGGCGTTGGTTTCAACAATCCCAAACTGAATTGGCTCCCTTGGATGATTGAGCTGAACACCCGCCGGGGGAGAAGCTACACATGTCGCAGCCTCGCGCCTGATAATCCTGAAAACAGAAACGAAAGCGTTAACTTCAATCTGGCGAGTAAGTTTGGAAAAATCCCGCTCAGGTTCCAAGCCGCGGTTTCACACGCTTTCTCAAGCGAATATGATTCATGTGTCACCGTGGAAACCAAAAGCAAGGGCTGGCAAACCCGCTTCAGTTATTCCCTTTTCCGGGAAAAACTCTTACCCTGGCTCCAATATCGCCACGCCACCACCACCGGCGCCTGCCAGAGTGAACAGCGTTCCCAATTGTCTATTGGTTTGGACGCTTATCCATGGTCAAAACTCACGCTTGGAACGGCTTTGGGCTTTGAAAATACAAGCTTTTCGAACAACCCGGAACAAAACACAAAATCCCTGAATTGGAGCCTCACTCTCGGCCAAAGATTTTAAGAATAGATTTACACTTGAATCGCCCTTGACCCTGGCTCATTGATAACTTGGGATTTTCCCATCATCATCCCGACAAAGAATCGGGATGTTCCCGGGTTGATACGCGGTTACATTCGAGCCAGAGCCAAGGAAGGAAAGTGATTGGAGTCAGGGGTTTAGAGAAAAAGTCAGGGTTTTAAACAGGTGGGTTTCAGCGCTCAGTTTGGGGAGGGAAAAGGTTTTCGTGAACCTTATTTTCCACAAAGCGCCCAAAAAAGTTCAAAAATAATCAGAAAACGCTTGACGAAAAGAGGTCTTAGAAAAATACTGACCCAAAATAGCTTAATCTTATTGAAAATAGCAAGGAGAAATAATGGTCAGACTGAGACTGAAAAGGATGGGGGCTAACGACCAGCCCTTTTACCGTATTGTGGCAGTGGACGCCCGCGCCAAACGTGACGGAAAATATATAGAAAGCATCGGTTGGTATGATCCCAAGCCCAATCCTTTCAAAATCCAAGTCGATAAAGATCGCGCCCTGTATTGGCTCGGAGTCGGCGCGCAGCCCAGCGACACGGTTCGCTCCCTACTGCGCAAAGCTGGCATCCTGCAGATTTGGCACGAACAGAAAATAGAAGACAGAAAAGCAGCTAAAAACGAACAGCAAGAGGTGACAAATGAAGGAACTGATTGAATTTTTGGTCAAGGCTTTGGTTGATGACCCCAGCGGCGTCAATATCACCGAGGTTCAGGGCGATAAAATCACCCTTTACGAACTTCGCGTTTCCAAGGAAGACATCGGCAAAGTGATAGGCAAAAAAGGCCGCACAGCCGGCGCAATCCGCACCATTATCAACGCAGTCAGCACAAAGCAAGGAAAGCGCGCCCAGCTCGAGATAATCGAGTAAATGAAACTATCAGACCTGATTGGCATCGGCCGGTTGGGCGGAAAGGACGCGGACGGGTTTTACCCTGTGGTGGTAAAACCGCGTTTTCGCGGTGTCTTGGCAGAAGCCAAAGATGTATATTTGATCTTTAACAGTGATAGAGTGTTTTTCGTAAGTATATGTGAACGAGACGACAGCGATCGAAAACCGAGGTTGAAATTTGCCGAGGATGGAATAGCTGAAGAGCGAGTTAAACACCGCGAAGTGATTTTGGCGCTTCCTCTGGAAAATGAAGAGGAAGAGGAGCCGGAAGAGCTTTTGGGATATAGCGTTGTGTTCGAAGAACGCGAAATTGGCAAGGTGACGGATTATTTTCACAACAACGCGCAATATGTGTTGGAAGTGACCGCCCCTGATGGCGCTGAAATCCTGATTCCGATGGTCGATTTCTTTATCGGCGAAGTGATGGAAAATCCCGGTGTGATAATTTTGATTAACGCCGAGAGTTTGCTCTCGGAAGCCGGCGAATGAAAATTGATATCCTGAGTCTGTTTCCCCAGGCTTTCACCAGCGTGTTGGAAAGCAGCATCGTGGCAAGAGCCATCGCCTCCAAGGCTTTGGAGGTGGGGATAAGCGATTTTAGAGCTTTTAGCGGCAACAAGCATAACCAAGTTGACGACTATGCCTTTGGTGGCTTTCCCGGCATGGTTATCCGGGCAGAACCGATTTACAAGGCCATCGAAGAGCTTTTGACCGATGGCTACGCCCCCGTGGTGTATTTCACCCCTCAAGGCAGGGTTTTGAATCAAAAGATTTTGGAACATTATTCCAGCCTGCCGAGGGTGATTCTGATTTGTGGACACTACAAGGAGATTGACCAGCGCTTGCGGGACCTCGCCGTTTGTGATGAAATTTCCCTGGGAGATTATGTCCTTTCCGGAGGTGAAATCCCGGCTTTGGCTTTCATCGACGGTGTGGCAAGGCTCCTACCCGGAGTTTTGGGCGATATTGGTTCCGCTGAAATGGATTCCTTTGCCCAAGGCAAGGCTGAGCTTGGCTTTCCCTGTTACACCCGTCCTGAGGAATGGATGTCACAAAAGGTTCCACCCGTTTTGAGGGAAGGGAACCACGCCAAGATTCAAGCCTGGGCTCAAACGCAGTCCCAGAGCCTCACCAAGACCCGGCGTCCGGATTTGAAGCGCGAAAAATAGCGCTCCTTTCTCTCCGGCGATCGCGAACATTTTTTTAATAATACCAAGCAGGAATAAAAGCTTCCACATCTGTTAGGCGTGGAAAAACGGATTCTGCGACGCCAGCCGCGTTTGAGCGGTTTGGCGATTCTGACCTTAACGAAAAAGCTGGAGCCCAAAAACCGGCAACAGCAATGGACTGAAGTTCAAGATGCGGCGGATTCCCACCTCGGGTTTCAAGGCCTTGAGGTGGCGGAAATGATTCGTCCGCGGTACCGTTTCCTTTGCGCAGGAAGTCTTTTATTCTGAGTAGATATAGGGAGGAACCCATGGATATTCTGCACACAGTTGGCAGAGACCAAATCAGAACCGACTTTCCCGATTTTCGCCCCGGCGACACGGTGAAGGTCCACTATAAAATCAAAGAAGGCGGAAAGGAACGCATTCAGGTGTTCCAGGGTATCGTGATTCAAAAACGTGGATCCGGTATCTCCAAATCCTTCACTGTCCGTAAGATATCAAACGGCGTTGGTGTTGAGCGTGTTTTTCCTCAAAGCTCGCCAAACATCGACAAGCTCGAAATCGTCCGCTATGGCCAGGTTCGCAGAGCCAAGCTTTTCTATCTGCGCCACGCCAAAGGTAAAGCTGGACGTATCAAAGAGCGCAGACGTTTCACAGCATAGCTTAAGAAAAACTGTCACTCAGAGCCCCAGACTCCAGCGCGAGAACGGGGCTCTGGTTTTTTCAAGGCGGGAGGCCTAAAATGGCATCGCAAAAGATATATGGATTCAGCTTCGAGGGTATGGAACTGGGGATTGTGGTTGAGGATGGCAAGGTTCGGGAAGTGGAGTTTGGAAAATATCCTGACAACGGTGGGGGAGAGGAAGTTGAGGAAGTTCGCAGACAGTTGCGGGAATATCTGAGCGGGAAAAGAAAAGAGTTTGATTTGAAGCTTGAGCCTCAGGGAACCCAGTTTCAGAAAGATGTGTGGAACGCCATGCTCGAGATTCCCTACGGCGAAACACGCAGCTATAAAGAAATTGCGCAAAGAATCGGCAGACCTCTGGCGTGTCGGGCAGTGGGACAGGCTTCAAACCGGAATCCGATTGCCATCATCATACCCTGTCACCGGGTGGTGGGCTCAAATGGTTCGCTGACTGGATATGGCGGCGGCATGCCCATCAAGATCAGACTTTTGGATTTGGAAAAAAAGGCTGAAAAGAAATGACCCTGGGAATTGGGACAGACATCGTGAAGGTGGCGCGCATAGCCAGATTGTTGGAACGCCATCCCGAGTTTATTCACAAGGTTTTCACCGCTTCCGAAATCGAATATTGTAATTCGCGCTCGTTTCCGGCTCAATCCTACGCCGCCAGATTCGCCGCCAAAGAAGCTGTGATGAAGGCTCTGGGCACGGGTTGGGACGGTCAGGTGAATTGGCGTGACATCGAGGTTTTGAACACCGGGGAGGGGGTTCCAAAATTGAAATTGCACGGCTTGGCGCTGGAGCGTATGAAAGCTTTGGGCGCTGAGAACGCCCTGCTTTCGTTGAGCCACGAAAAAGAATTCGCAGTGGCTTTCGTTGTGTTGACTGGCAAAGCTTGACAAATGGATGTGATATGAATATATTGGCTGAAATTGAGGTATTTTGAAATGGAATGTTATGTTTTCTTCGGTATTCAGGGAAGCGGAAAAGGCACGCAGGCAAAGCTCCTCAGCGAGAGGACAGGCTTTCAGCATGTGAATATTGGTGACCTGCTGAGGGAACAAGTGGCCCTGGGAACCGAACTGGGAAAACAGGTGAGCGGAACCATAGGCTTGGGTGATTTGGTTATGGACGAGATTGTCTATAAGCTTGTGGGGGATTCGTTTTGTGAGGGTTGCAAGGGTATTGTGTTTGATGGATTTCCGCGCAATATGGCTCAGGCAGAGTATCTGGTGAAGCATTTTGAGGTGAAACACGTGTTTTTCCTGCGTTTGGACCAAGAGAAAGCCATCGCAAGAATCTCATCCCGAAGGGTTTGCGCTTCCTGTGGCTTGAATTACAACCTGGTGAGCGGAGCGCCCAGCCGGAAGGGAATTTGTGATGATTGTGGGGGAAAACTGGTGGTTCGCGACGACGACAAACCAGCCGCCATCGCCCGGCGGTTTAAAAAATTCTACAAGCGCACTCTGGCTTTGCGTGAGTTTTTCCAAATAAGAGGCTTGCTCTCGGAAGTGGACGCCAGCCTGGAGATAGATGAAGTTTCGGCAGCCATCAATTCGATTGTGGATACCGAAACCGGCAACAGATAATGCGTAAATTTATCCGGGCGGTTCTTTCCCAAGTGGAATGGGCTGCCTACCTGTTGGCGATTTGGAGCCTTTTGGTTCTGTTTTTGGAGCCGGTAATCAGCCATTACGCGGATTATAACGTGGTTCAAAACTGGACAGCGGGGGCAAATCTGGTGTTTTTGGGTTTGGCAATTCTCAGCCGCTTGGTTTTGAAAACTGGGAGAGGAATTGGCAAAACAGTGTGGTTCGACCTCGTTATGTTGGTTCTGGGCACGGTGTTGATGGTATTTTATGCCAGGATTGTCATCTTTTTCCTGTTGATCCGACAGACTTTTTTCATCCTGGATTTTTTCATTTTCAGGCTGTATCAGGGAAAGGTCTATAAATGGCTGTCGAAAAACCCGCCGGTGAGCCTGATGTTGAGTTTCCTGCTTGTAATCCTGATTGGAACGGTGTTGTTGATGTTACCGGTGGCGAACACGCGCAAGGAAGTTACGCCGGTTGTGGACGCGCTTTTCACCGCCACTTCGGCAACCTGCGTCACAGGGCTCACGGTTTATGATGTCGGCTCGTATTTCAGCAAGTTTGGGCAGATTGTAATCCTGATTCTGATTCAGATTGGCGGGCTGGGGATTATGACGGTTTCCACGGCTTTCGCGCTTCTTTTGGGCAGGAATATCGATTTAAAGCTGAAAAATGTGATGAGCCAGGTGGTGGGTGGGACGAACAAGGTCAATGTTTTGCATCTTTTGAAGAATATCGTGATTTTGACCGTGAGTCTGGAGCTGGTTGGCGCTTTGATTTTGATGGCCAAGTTCCTGAGGGGAAACACCTTGAGCCACGCCATCTATCTTTCCGTGTTTCATTCAGTTTCCGCTTTTTGTAACGCGGGATTTTCGGTGTTTCCGGATAATATGGCGAGATTTGGAGGCAGCGCCATCGTGAGCCTTGTCATCCCGGCACTTATCATTCTGGGCGGTTTGGGTTTTACCACCATCATTGATTTGCTTCGCTATTTTTTCAAAAAGGACAGGGTTAATTCGCTTAATTTGCACACGAAGATTGTGTTGGTGACCACTTCCGTGCTGATTTTGGGCGGGATGTTGTCTTTTTTGACCATGGAATATCACGTTACGATGAAAGGGTTCACGGCACCGCAGCGCTTTCTGAGTTCATTTTTCCAGTCTGTCACCCTGCGTACAGCGGGTTTTAGCAGCTTGGATTTTGGAGCGATGAGCAAGGCGTCCATCTTTGTGAGTATGATTTTGATGTTTATCGGCGCGTCGCCAGGTTCCACCGGAGGCGGGATTAAGACCACAACGTTTGCGGTTTTGGGGCTGACAATGGTTTCCTTGCTAAAGGGGCGCAAGGATATCAGCGTTTTTGGAAGGCGCATCCCCTCCAATAATTTCAGGGAAGCGGCAGGTTTGGTTTTTCTTTCCGCCGCGATTTTGTTTTTCGCTGTTTTGGCGCTGCTGTTGGTGGAGCCTTTTTCGCTTGACAAGCTGCTATTTGAGGCTGTATCAGCTTTTGGGACGGTTGGTTTGAGCATGGGCATCACTCCCTATCTCAGCCCGCTGGGCAGAATCCTGATTACGTTTTTGATGTATGTGGGCAGGATTGGTCCTTTGACCCTGATTTACGCGTTTGCGGTGGGGTCTAAGAAAACGAACATCAAATTTGCCGAGGAAACCATAGCCATCGGCTAAGAGGATGAAATTATGGCACGTTACGCGGTGATTGGATTGGGGCGTTTTGGCATGACCGTAGCCAATATTTTGGCTGAAAACGGGATGGAAGTTTTGGCCATCGATAAAGACCAGGATTTGGTGGATGAGATAAGCAGTCAGGTTTCACAGGCTGTTTGTATGGACGCCACGGATGAGAACTCGTTGCGGAACATGAATTTGAACGAAGTGGACGCCGTTATTGTCGGCATTGGCAGCAACATTGAGGAATCTGTGTTGAGCTGCGCGATTTTGAAAAAGATTGGAGTTGGCATCATTCACGCCAAAATTGAGAACCATCTGCACGGCAGGATTTTGGAGCTTATCGGTGTCAAGCGTACCATTCTGCCGGAAGAAACTGTTGGCTCGCAATTGGCGAACACGCTCATCTCCAAACATATTTTGGAATATTACAACCTCACCAGCGGACACGTCGTGATTGAACTGGTCGCGCCACAGGAATTTGTGGGTAAATCGCTGCAAGAGTTGGCTTTGCCTACAAACCGCGGGATAAATGTCATCGCGATTAAATATAGCTATCTGGCAGTGACCGACGAAGGTAAAAACATTGTGGAACAAAAGCTTAACGATATGCCTGGAGCGAATGACGTGATTAAGGAAGGAGATGTTTTGATGTTGATGGGACGCAAAAACGCGATGGATAAACTGATTGGCGATGTGGCGCGCCGAAGGGAGTTGAAATGAAAAAATCGATTGTGGGTCGCTACCATCTTTTTTGGGCAGTGTTGATGGGGTTAATCCTGTTGCAGAGCGCGGTTCTATTCGCTATCACGCTTCGCGGCAGGGAGCTTGATTCCTTGGTGAATGATTTGCAGACGGCGCTGATTTTGTCCGTGTTGGTCATATTCATCTATAGCGTTGTGATTTATAACATTGTCCCCTTGATGCTCAAAAAGAACCTGCGCCGGACGGAGAAATTGATCAGCGAAATCACGCATGGGAATTATGATGTGGATTTGGATGCCGAAATCCGAGAGCTGGGCTCAGACCGGGAAATCATCGGACTTTTGGAAGGTTTGAAGCAGATGTTGCGCAGTATCCACGGTTTTGACCAAGCCAAGGAAAACAAAATTTACGAGCATGACCAGCGCATAAAACAGCTCATCAACCTGCTTCCCCAGGGGGTGATTATCGCTTTGAACAACGGTGATATCAGCTATTGCAACGACACCCTGAGACGGCGCTATCCCTCCTTGGTGGAGTGTTTGAACATTCGCGACCTGAGGCTGAAAGACGAATTTGACCAACGGGTTTTTAGCAAGCTAATGGAATCGCTGAATCACGGGGATAACCTTTACGACCAGAGGATTCCTTCCTCGGACTATCATAAACTGACCATATTGAATGGAGCAATCGTCCGAAACGCGGCTGGTGATTCCATCGGCGGAGTTTATACACTAAGTTTTTCAGAACATGCGAAACAGGATTAAGGTAGTTTACGACAAAGACGAAGCCAGCCGTCTGGATAAACATCTGGTGGACTTGAGGATACAAGAGCTCTACAGTCGTAGCTTCATCGAGAAATTGATTGAGGAAGACCGCATCCTGGTGAATAATATCCCGGTGAAAAAGAGTTTTCTGCTTTCCAAGGGCGACGAAGTGGACATTTCCCTGCCCGAACTTATCACTGAGGAAGTGGTTCCACAAAATATCCCGCTGGATGTGGTTTATGAAGATGAGCACCTTGCCTTCATCAATAAACCCGCGGGAATGATTGTCCATCCTGGTTTTGGGGCGTCTGACCAAACCCTCGTGAACGCCATTGTTTTTCGTTGGCGGGAAGACCTTTCCAGTGGGAGGGAAGCAAACAGACCTGGAATCGTGCATCGTCTTGACAGAGGCACATCGGGTTTGATGATAATCGCCAAAAACGACCCCACTCAAAGCGCTTTGAATGATATGTTTGCCCGCAGGCAGATTAAAAAGACCTATCTGGCAATCACCACCGGGGTTCCAGACCCCGCGGAGGACAGCATTGAAAGCCACATCGGACGCTGTACCAGCAATCCGCGCAAGATGTGTGTGACCCCGCAGGGACGCTGGGCTTTGACCCATTACGAGGTTGTGAAATTCTATCACTATTTTTCTTTGGTGAAGATTGGACTTGAAACCGGACGGATGCACCAAATCCGGGTTCATTTTGCCGACCGTAACTATCCGCTTTTGGGTGATTTGCTTTATAATACCCGCAGGCAGGTTCACGCCGTGGTTCCAGACAACATGAAGCGCAAGGTGACAGAATTGCTGACCAAACATCTGTTGAGGCAGGCTTTACACGCTTGGCGGCTGGAGCTGGAACATCCCATCACAGGCAGACATCTGGATGTGAGGGCGGAGCTTCCCGCGGATTTTAATTATACCCTGGCATGGCTGGATCATTATTTTGCCATTGACACAGAAGCCTGGGATTTAAATTCGATCCTGGACAAGGAAAAGGAAAAACCAAATGACTGATAAACAAGATAGAAGCCCTTTCAGCAGCATTGAGGAAGCCATTGCGGTTATCGCGGATGGCGGAATGTTGATTGTGGTGGACGACGAAAATCGTGAAAACGAAGGCGACCTTCTGATGGCGGCAGACGCTGTGACACCTGAGGATGTTAACTTTATGATTTCCAAAGGGAAAGGCCTGCTCTGTGTCCCTCTTGAAGCGGAGGCGATGGAACGTTTGGATTTGCCATTGATGACCGAGGAAAGCACAGACCGGCATGGCACAAAATTCACTATTCCAGTTGACCTGCGGGAAGGAACCACCACGGGAATTTCCGCGCAGGAACGAGCGAAAACTATTGTCGCTTTGGCTGACCCCAAAAGCAAGGCTCAGGATTTTATGCGTCCCGGACACATTTTCCCTCTTAGGGCGGAAAAAGGCGGCGTGTTGAAGCGCGCCGGACACACGGAAGCGGCGGTGGATTTGGCCAAACTGGCAAGGCGTGTTCCAGCTGGAGCGATTTGTGAGATTATCCGTGAAGATGGTCAAATGGCGCGTTTGGACGACCTGATTCCCTTCGCCGAAAAACATCAGTTGAAAATTATCACCATCGAAGACCTAATCTACTATCGCCGTCACCGGGAAAAACTGGTGGAATGTGTTACAAGCGCAAAATTGCCCACACCTTATGGAAATTTTGACATATGTACCTATAAAAGCACCGTTTCTGATGAATATCACCTGGCATTGGTGATGGGGGAGATTAACCCCGATGAAGAAATTTTGGTGCGGGTTCATTCCGAATGTCTCACAGGAGACGCACTCCATTCCATGCGCTGCGATTGTGGCGAACAGCTTAAACGCTCTTTTGAGCTGATTTCCGAAGAAGGAAAGGGCGTGATTCTCTATATGCGCCAGGAAGGTAGAGGAATTGGTCTCGTCAACAAGCTGCGCGCTTATCACCTCCAGGACGAAGGATTGGACACCGTGCAGGCAAATTTGGATTTGGGTTTTCCCGCCGACAAGCGGGATTACGGAATCGGCGCTCAGATTCTGCGGGATTTGGGCCTCAGAAAAATACGTTTGCTAACGAATAACCCCAAAAAGATTGTCGGATTGCAGGGTTATGGAATTCAGATTACCGAGCGGGTGCCAATCGAGATTGAGCCTCGCGATTCCAACTTTGAATATCTGCAAACCAAGAAAAATAAAATGGGCCACATCCTTAAACAGGTGTGAACCAGAAACCCATCATCCCATCCTTGAGGAGGATCGATGCTTTTTCTAAAATCACTATTGTTCATCGTGCTGAATGTCGGCTTCGGCCTGTTGTTGGTTTGGCTGGTAAAATGGTTCTTATTCAACCCCCGCCAAAAAAAGATATTTGGTTTCACAAATCCGCTCACTCCCGGTTTTTTGGTGCGTAAGCGAGATTGGGTGTTCAACAAAGCCAGGGACCTTTTGCAGGACTATCTGGAACAGGCGGATGACCCAAGAAGAAGTTCCGGATATCTGTTTAAACTGGAAGAGGATTTGCGGGAATGGACATGGGAACAGATGTCTTTTGTGGACAACTGGCCCCTTTTACCGAGAGGTTTGAAAGCAAAAATCCGCGATTTGATTGCATCTGGAGCACGCAGTCTTGCCGCAAAACTCCTTCGTAAAACCGTGCCCCATCTGGTTCAGCAATGGCGGATTGAACACCGCATCGATGATTTTGATGAGAAGTTCGACCTGGAGTTTTTCACAAAATATTACAACCAATATCTCCATAAACCTGTTCTGAAGGTTGTGGGTGCCATCAATCTGGTGCTTGGTATTTTGAATATGGTGATGTTTTTAGTATTGGCTTAAGTGGGTCAGAGGCATTATACATATTATAATAGCTCATAATGAGTGCATCTGCTTTGACGCAGATAATAATTCCAATTGACAATTCAGGAGCGCAAAATGGAAGAAAAAAACAGCCGGATCCCCAGAACATTGCCGGTATTGCACATCAACAACGTTGTGATGTTCCCATACCTTCTGATGCCTCTGGTGGTGGCAGATGAAGAGTCCAGACAGGTGATTGACCATGCTCTGGCTCATGATAAAACAATAGCATTTTTCCTGGATCGGGACAAAACCGGTCCAAACGATATTGGCCTGCATGAATATGGCACTGCCGTAACCATTTTGAGAATGCTGAGAAACCAGGATGGTTCCATCAGCCTTCTGCTGCAGGGAACCTCCAGGATTCGCCTGCAGAAAACAGCCCAGCGGGAACCATTCATCATGGTGGACGTGCAAAGCATTCCGGAACAAACATCCGAGGATACCGAGGTTCATGCCTATCGCACCATCGCGATTGAACTCATGGAAAAGATTGCCTCTGAAAGCACGATTTTGAACAACGAGATGATTGCCGGGCTCAGCAGCATCAAACAATCCGGGCGTGTGGCAGATATCATCGCCGGAAACCTGGACCTTCAGATTGAAGACCGTCAGGCAATCCTGGAAACGGTTGACCTCAAACAGCGGTTCAAATATCTGAACAACTGTTTGGCGGAAATGATACGCCAGATGAGGATGGAAAACACCATTCGCAGCAATATTCAGCTTGAGATGAGCGAAGACCAGCGCAGATATTACCTGCGTGAACAACTGGACGCCATTCGCAAGGAACTGGGTGAAAGCGATGAAGTGAGTAAGGAAATCCTAAAATGGCGGGAACTGATTCAAAAGAATAAACTCCCGGATTATGTGGAGGAAGTGGCGTATGAGGAATTGGAACGTCTGGCATCAATGCAGCCAGCCGCCAGTGAATACGCCGTCGTGCGCAACTATCTGGATTGGATTGTGAACATGCCCTGGAACACGCACAGCAAAGACAGTCTGGATTTGAAGCGCATCGACAGAATCCTCACCAGAGACCACTATGGCCTGGAAAAACCCAAGGAACGGGTTCTGGAATACATCGCGGTGAAAAAGCTGAAGGGACACCTGAAGGGTCCCATCCTCTGTTTTGTGGGGCCTCCCGGAACGGGCAAGACCTCCATTGGTCAATCCGTTGCCCGCGCGCTTAAAAGGAAATTCATCCGCATGAGCTTGGGCGGAATCCACGATGAAGCTGAAATCCGCGGACATCGCCGAACCTACATCGGTGCCATGCCTGGAAAGATTATGATGGAAATCAAGCGCCAAGGCACGGCAAACCCGGTTTTCATGCTGGACGAGATAGACAAACTGGGACGGGATTTCCGGGGCGACCCAGCCTCAGCGCTTTTGGAAGTGTTGGATCCAGAACAGAACCATAGCTTTGTGGATAACTATCTGAACCTTCCCTTCGACCTTTCCGAAGTGATGTTCATCACCACGGCAAACTCTTTGGACACCATCCCTCCAGCCTTGCGGGACAGAATGGAAATAATCGAATTCACCAGCTATCTGGAGAACGACAAAGTCGAGATTGCCAAACATTATCTCATCCCCAAGGAAAAGGAAGCCAATGGTTTGGCAGACCATCAGATTCGCTTTCATAAATCAGCCCTGCAGGAGCTCATTCGCTATTACGTGCGGGAAGCAGGGGTTCGAAACCTGCAGAGGCGGATTGGAAGCATCTATCGCAAAATTGCCAAGGAAGTTGCGGATGGAGATGAGGCAACCAGCGTCATCAACGCCGCCACGGTGAAAAAATACCTCGGCCCCCGCAAGTTCAGCCTGGAGCTTGCCAATCGTAAACCTGAGGTCGGAATTGCCACGGGGTTGGCTTGGACCAGTTATGGTGGCGAGATTCTCTTTTGTGAAACCACGGGTATGCCTGGTAAGGGCATCATCACGCTGACCGGATTGTTGGGTGAAGTGATGAAGGAATCTGCCCGCATAGCGCTCAGCCACCTGAAGGCAAATGCACATTTTTATGGCATTGAGCCTCATAAATTTGAGAAATACGATCTCCACATACATATACCTGCCGGAGCCGTTCCCAAGGATGGCCCTTCAGCAGGAATCACGCTTACGACGGCACTCGCCTCGCTTTTCACCGGCCGAAAAGTGAAACATGATTTGGCGATGACGGGCGAGGTGACCCTCACCGGTAAGGTTTTACCTGTGGGTGGATTGAAGGAGAAAATCCTCGCCGCGAAAAGAGCGGGAATCAAACAACTCATCCTGCCCCGTGAAAATCAGGAATCCATCAGCGATTTTGCGCCCGATATTCTGGAAGGGATGCAGATTATCTGGGTTGATACGGTGAAAGAAGTGTTGGATAAGGTTTTGCTGCCTTCCGCAAGTGACAGGACAGACAAAAAAGCTGGCTGAAGATGGAACTCAAAGCCTCTGTTCCGGCCATGCCTGGCTGGGTTTTAGAGATTGAAATCCGGCAAAAACCGCAATCCATAGAGATTTTCGGTTTGAGTTTCTAAAACCTGGCATCCTGACCTGATGGACCGTTTTCCAAATATCCTCATCCTGTTGGATTTACCATCCGCTTTCATTCCGAAAGCGGAATTTGTGTTGAGGACTTTTTGTCGGATTTTGCGCCTTCATCCTCAATTTACCTATGGCGACAGGATTGAAGGTGTGCATCTGTATTACGGACCACCCACGCATCATGAATACCCATTGAAGATTTATTTCGATCCAGCCACGCCATCCTTTTTCGACAGCCTGGAGCTGTATCCTCTTGATAAGGTGGATTTTTACCGCTACCAAGGGGAATATATCCCCTTCCTTTTTTCACAGCCGGGCCCCATTTTTGCCTTTGGTCAAAATACAATTTCTTTCCATAAAGATATTGTCGCCAGCGCCTTCTATTTCCTCACCTGCTGGCACGAATATATTCTGGGCCGTCATGGCGAGCCGCGTGGACGTGTGGATTTTCGTCAATCCCTGCAATATCGTTGGGATTTCACTCAAATTCCTGTGGTGGATGTTTATTGCCAGATGTTGCTATACACCATTGAGACCGTTTTGCCCCAGTTTATCCGGGAAGTGAACTGGAATGAAGACCGACGTTTCGCACTCTCGCTTTCCCACGATATTGATTATTGGAACTACTGGAGCGGGACTCAAAAGACCGACACATTTAAATATAACCTGCGAACCTGGTTCCGTCGACCTCTCACAGCCACGTACAAGATTCTGGGACACAGTTTCCACAAAAACCTGATACATAACCCGCGCCGCCAGATTGCCTGGATGGTTCGAAAAGAGCGGGCATTGGGTGTCAAATCCACTTGGTTCCTCCTTGCCAAAAACGATTTTAAGGATAAACGCCAGAATTATATCTCAAACCCCAAGGTATTGGGTCGACTTAAGAAATTGCTTGAGGGAGAGGAGATTGGCCTTCATGGCAGTCCCGAATCCGCGTTTGATGAAAGTGTGTTGCGGACAGAACTGGACAGGTTGAAACAGGCTGGGTTTAAAATCAAGGGCTATCGTTCCCACTACCTCCATTTCGATTATCAAAAGAGTTTTAACATCCTGGAAAGGGCGGGGATTAAATATGATTCCACGCTTGGATATTGGGAAAACATCGGTTTCCGTGCTGGCATCTCTTTTCCATTTTACCCGTTTAACATCGAGGAAAATCGACCCTTCCGGGTGCTTGAAATACCGCTTATCGTGATGGACACCACTCTGCATTCGCAAAAAGCCATGAATATGAACCCTTTTTGGGCGAAAGTGACGCTGGGCAGGATGTTGGATATGGCGCAGAAATATCAGTCTCATCTCTCGCTTCTTTGGCACAACAACACATTCGATCCAATTGATTTTCCTTTTTGGGGCAGTGTTTATTGGAACGTTTTGCGCCGGGCTGTCCGCAAGGAAGCCTGGATTACCTCTCTCAACGAGATTGCCAAAGAATGGATTAATATGGAATAGATTATGAAAAAAGCCTTAAACTTTGTGACCAGCCTCCTTTGGAAAGCCTTTTTTATTCTTGTGATGCTGGTTGTTTCCCTTCTTTTACCCTTTCAATATTTGAGCCGGCTCTTTGTTTCCAAACGCCGCCAGCGTCATAACGCTTGGAGGGTCGCCCGCGCCTGGGGGAGGGTAACCTTCCTTTCCACAGGTTCCAAGCTGAAGGTCACTGGCCTGGAAAACATTCCTGCCGATGGCTCCATTTGCTTTATGGGGAACCACCAAAGTTATTTCGATATCCCTGTTCTGTTGGGCTTTATGGGTCGGCCGCTGGGTTTCATCGCCATGCAGGAACTTGCAAAAGTACCTGTATTGAATGTTTGGATGAAGGAATTGCCAAGCTTTTTTCTGGATAGGGAAAACGCCCGCCAGGCTCTCACAATTTTCAAGGAAGCCGCTCAAGTGATGAAGGAAGGCCTGCCCATGCTGATTTTCCCCGAAGGCAGGCGTGCCACTGATGGCAAGGTTGGGGATTTTCAACTTGGCAGTCTCAAGCTTGCCCAAATGGCTGACGCAACCATCGTTCCCTTCGCCTTGGACGGCACCAGGAAGATGTATGAATTTGATGGAAACATTCACCGCAATAAAGTAATTCTCACTGTTTTTCCACCCATCACTCCGCAGGATCCGATTTATCAGGATAAAGAAGCTTTGGCAGAGCATCTCCGCAGCACCATCCAAGCCCATCTTCAAAAGCCAAGCCTCTGAATTATGGGGTTATAATATAAGAACGAGTCTGTTGTAAAAGATTCTTTCTGAGCCTAAACTTATATCTGGCTTAAGGTTGCTTGAAAAACATAAGGGACACTAAGGGCGGCAGCCAAGAGCGAAGGTTTTTATTTAGCAATACGGATGAGTTCATCTTCGCATCAAGATGAACGACAATAGGTTAATCGAAAATTTTAAGACTCTTGCAAGTTGCCCAGATATTCTATTGCCAGGATGGTGATGTCGTCGCGTCCCTTCTCCGGGTCGGCAAAATCTAAAACTGCTTCCAGGATTGCATTGGTTGTTTTCTCGGCTGAGACGCCCTTCAACTGTGCCAGGGTTCTTTCCAGCCCTTGAGTTCCAAAGAGGTGTTCGTTTGGATTCGTGGCTTCTGTTACACCGTCTGTCACCAGCAGAATTTTATCTCCGGCTGTGAGTGTGAATTCCTCACTTTTAATTTTGATATTCTCAAAAAAGCCAAGCGCCGTGGAGTGTGTTCGCTCGTGTTTGTGGATTTGGCCATCATTACCTAAAATATATAGTGGCAGGTGTCCCGCGTTTGAAAATACGCAAACTCCGCTAACAAGATCGATAATTCCCAACGCCATGGTCAAATAGCCAGCTTCCAACTTGTGGCTCATGAAAAAGGTGTTCAATTCGCTCAAAATCGTTTGCGGTTTTTCATGGTTGGGCGCGATGTTGCGCAGAAGTGTGGTGGCCATGGTCATGGTCATCGCGGCGCCTACACCCTTGCCCACAACGTCCGCGATTGCAAAAAGGAAGCGTCGATTATCAACCATGAAATAGTCAAAAAGGTCACCTCCTACCATGCCGGCTGGCTCCAGAAGTCCATAAACATCAAGGTTGGGGGGCTTGCTGGTGTTACCGTTTGGGATCAGGCTTCTTTGAACGTTGGAGGCAAAAGCCAGTTCTGCGCTGATGCGATTCTTTTCCTGGGTCAGTTCTTTCAGGTTTTCAATATGCGTGCTTAGTGAACTCTTCATCGCTTCAAAGTTTTCAGCAATCACTTGGACTTCATAGGATTCTGACTCAATCGGTGGCGATGGGCTCAGGTCTCCCGCGCCTGCCAGTTTGATTCCCTCCACCAAATCCATGAGTGGCTCATTCAACGTTTGGACCCTGAACCAGAGCATGAACGCCAAAACCAAAAACCCAAACAGGACTGCCAGAGAAAGAATGATGCTTAGATAGCGCAAATGCGCGAAAACCTCGCGATGAGGAACCATCGCCACCAGTGACCAACTATTTGAGGGCAGGGGATGAAACGCAATCCAACTGTCGTCAATGTTTCCCAGGTCTCGGCCACGCTCAAAACCTTGCTCTCCTCTCACCACTCGTTTTGCCACTTCCCTCATCTCTTTTGTGGGGGTGAGGTTAACCAGGTCGAAGACTGTATAGTTCATTGCCAGGCTGTCGCGGGGATGGGCCATAATCATGCCGTTTGAGCCCACCAAAAAAGCCGTCCCGCTTTCCTTGACCCGCATTTTAACAACAATTCTGCGCAGGTTTGCCAAGGGCAGATCCAACCTGATAATACCAAGGTTTTTTCCCTTTTTGGTCAGTTGGATACTGTAGGAACAAACAATGGTTTTTGTTCCTTCGCCGTCATACCATGGATCGCTCCAGTATGGTCGTCCCGTCAGCCATGGAATCTGGTACCAATCTTTGAACAAAAAATCGTCGCTCACGCTTTGATTAGCATTAATTCTTTGTTCTTTCAGGGTGAAAGTGGTGGCATGTGATGAATTTGGTTCAAAATAAGCCAGGCAAGCCGAAGTCAGGACGGGGTTATCCAGCAAAAGATGGTGGATGTGGCGCTGGATTTGAGCATCATCGTAAACCCCATCATTCACCACACTTTGCAGATTTTTTGCCAACGAAATTATCCCCGAAAGATTGCGATCAATAATCTGGACATTGCTTTCCACCAGGTTTGAGATTGACTCTTCCTGGTTTGTTCTTTCCACATCGAAAAGCATTCTCAAAATCACAAAAAGCAGAGAAACGAAGAGAACCGCCATGAACAATAAAAGCTGTCCGATTAATTGAGAGCTCAATCTCTGGGTCTTTTTCTTCATTTTCATCGTGGGCAGAACTCCTCATAGGGGATGGGTTTGTCCAGTTCTCCGTTTTCCATTAGAATCTGGTTTGCAAAATCCAAATCGCTTTTTTGCAGTATTCCCGGCTCCCCGGCTCCCAAAACAAGGTCTTGCAAATGTTGAAGCATCCATCGTTGGTGTCCGATGTTTGTGGGGCGATGGTTGCTGCGCATTCTTTCGGTAACGATTTGGAGAGTTTCCTCCTGGTTTTCAAAGGCGTAAAGCCAGCCTTCCTGAGTTGCCTCGGCAAAATCCCTGCATTGTTGAGGGTGTTTTTGATAATAATCTTTCAAAACATACAGCCCATCCTCAACCACGTTGAATCCCAGTTCTGCCAGGCTGAAAACAGTCAGATCCTCTTCGTCCAATCCTGCCATCAGGATGCGGTGATATTCGTTGTAGGAGGTGGCGTTCATCATGTCCACAGCGTTGCTGAGAAGAAGGTTAACGCTCCAATCGATTGGAATGGCCCGGATGCCCAAATCTTGCCTGTCCAAAAAATAGCGGACATAGCTTTGTCCTCGCCAGACACCAACTTTTTTCCCTGCCAAATCTTTCAGATCTCGAATCCCCGAGCTCTTTTTTCCCACCAACAGGGTGGCGCTTTTTTGAAAGGTCTGCCCGATGTTCACCACCTGTCTTGGGCTGTTGAAATAGTTCATCCCCAAAAGGAGGTGTAAGCTCACCACATCCGCGCTTGAATCCAAAAGCGAGCCGTAAAGCAGATGATCCGGACCGCCTTCCAAAATTTCCACATCCAAGCCACGTTTGAGATAAAAACCTTTCTCCAAGGCTACGTAAGCCCCGGCAAACTGTGCCTGATCCAGCCATTTCAGCCTATAGCGCATTTTAAAGAGACCCTCCTTCTCCAATTCCGTGCTGTCCATAGCTGCGTTTTTGGGGGTTGAGGCAGGTTTTTCTTGCCTGGGGCATGCAGCCAAAAGTAGTAGCAGGGCACACAACAGGCTCAAGGTCTTTCTCATTGCTTTGGCATCCTTTTTTTCGCTGAATCTTTTTTATGGTTTTGAAGGGCAGCGCCCCGACACATCTTAGGCAAATAAAGAAAATGCTTTGACAAAGTCAAGCGGTAAATGGAATAAAAAACACAAAACTGTGGAAAATTTTACACAAAGCACACTAAGCGCGAGCCAAGCTTCAGCTTTTTTTGGTGTTGAAGATTTCCAGTGCTGCTCGTAAAAACTCCTTAAACAGCGGATGGGCCTTGTTCGGACGAGATTTAAACTGCGGATGAAACTGCACCCCAATGTGAAAACTTTGGGAGGAAAGTTCGATGACCTCCACTGTTTTTTCATCCGGTGAAAACCCACTGAAACTCAGCCCTTTTGCTTCCAGCGCCTCCCGGTAGGCCAGGTTGAAGCCCTGTCGGTGACGTTGTCTTTCGCTGATCCTGGCTCTTTTAAAAATCTTCCTCGCCTGACTGCCCACCTCAAGTTCCACATCCCTTGCGCCCAGACGCGTGCCCCCTTCTAATGGAATAAAAAGTGGATGTGGCGTATTGGGATCAAAAAGCTGGCTGCTGGCTTTTTTCAAACCACAGACATTGCGGGCAAACTCGGCTGCCATCGCCTGCATTCCCAAGCAGATACCCAAAAACGGGATTCCAGCCTTCCGGGCGAATTCGGCTATTGCCACTTCACCTTCCAAGCCCGCTGCTTCCAATCCGCCTTCCACCAGGATGCCATCCATATTCTGCAAGGCTTTTTTCAAGGCTGATCGCTGCAGGGGCTGGCTGCTGTCAATCCAGTTTAAATCCAGTGCTACACCGTGGAAGGCGGCAGCGTGTGTGAGTGCTTCCCCCACACTTTTATAGGCATCACGGTGTTGCACATATTTGCCGCAAACCGCGATCTTCAACTTGGGTTCCTCCACTTCCGTGCAGCGCAGATAACGTTTCCACGCGGCAAGCCTGAGCGGTTTTATCTCAAATCCAAAATGGCGGCAGACAATCTTGTGCAAGCCGGCTTCACGATATATCAGTGGGCATTCATACACACTATCCACATCGATGGCGTTGATCACGCTGGCTCGTGGAACGTTTGTGAACAGCGCAATCTTGTCATAGATTTCAGGTCCAAAAGGTTTTTCACTGCGGCAAAGCAGGATTTCCGGCTGGATACCAATCTCCCTCAGCTTGTAGGCGCTATGCTGTGCTGGCTTGGTTTTCAGCTCTCCCGCCGAGCGAATCCATGGAATATATGTCAGCATCACGAAGAGGGTGTTTTGCACTCCCAGATCCAGGCGCAATTGACGAACCGCCTCCAGAAAGGGGAGGATTTCGATGTCGCCAACAGTGCCCCCAATTTCCACGATTACAATGTCCGCCTGTGGCCCAAGCTCCAGAATGCGACGTTTTATCTCGTCTGTAACGTGGGGGATAACCTGCACCGTTCTTCCCTGGTAACGGCCTTCGGCTTCACAGCGCAAAACACTTTCATAAATCTGGCCCGCGCTACAACTGCTGTTGCGGCTCAAAGCCTGATCCAAAAAGCGCTCATAATGACCAAGATCCAGATCCGCCTGAGCGCCATCGTCGGTCACGAAAACCTCACCATGTTGCAGAGGACTCATCTGTCCTGGATCAAGATTAAGGTAGGGATCCAGCTTCTGGATCTGAACCTTGTGGCCCATGCTTTTCAGCAAAACACCGATGGACGCAGCGGCGATTCCTTTTCCCAGAGAGGACAGAACGCCGCCCACAACGAAAATATATTTTGCCATAAATCTAAAAAGAAAAATCAAATGTTGGGGCCAGCCTTTGAAACCGGCCCCGAGGTTGTCTGTAATTCCAGGATGATTCTCCCGGAATCCAGCTTGTTAATACTGTGTGTTTCGCCTGTCTCGGCGGAAGAATTATCAAAATCCCATCAGCAGATGCTGGAAAGCTCTGCCAGTGATTCTTTGATCGCACCAACTGTGTAGGCAAGATCTTCATCAGTGTGGCGATAGCAAATATAACCGTGGTGATAGGGCTGCAGGAACACTCCCCTGCGAATGAGCTGGGTATAGAATTCCACGCGCAGTTTTTTGTAAATTCCTGCATCGTCACGGGGGAAGGTGATGAATGGCATCCAGGGCGCGCCGGAAAAGACGGCGGGAATTCCTGAGTCTGCCACAACCTTGGAGACCTCTTCGGCAAAACGCTGGCCTTTTTGAGCAATCACTTCCAAAACTTTGTCGCGTTCAAGGATTTCAATGGTTTTGAGGGCGGCAACCTGAGCGTCTGAATTCGGGAAATAGGTGGAGGAGAGGAAAACCTCTTTTTCCAGAACTTTCATGATGTCGCGTTTGCCAACCAAGGCGGCGACAGCGTAGCCATTGGCCATGGCTTTGCCAAAAGTGCTGAGATCAGGAGTGACGCCAAAAAGCTTTTGGGCACCACCCATGTCACAACGGAAACCGCTGCGGATTTCATCAAAAATCAACACGCAGCCATACTGGTCTGCCAGTTTGCGGACGCCTTCCAGGTATCCGGGCTTGGGCATTTCCACTTCCGCGCCCAGAGGATGGCCCACGGGCGTGATGATGATGGCGGCCATATCGTTGGCGTTGGCTTTCAGGATGTCTTCCAATTGGTCGAGATCGTTGTAGTGAAATTCAATCGTGTCTTCGTGGAGTTTTTCCGGAACACCGCCTTTCACTTCAACACACCAATCGTGCCAGCCATGATAGCCGTGACGGGCAATTTTAAGTTTGCCGGTGTAGGCTCTGGCGACGCGGATGGCGATGGTTGTGGCATCACTGCCGGTTTTCACAATTGCAGCCATCTCACAGCTTGGGATCAATTCTTGCAGTTTTCGCACCAAGGTATTTTGCACGCTCTGAGTGAGGGAAAAGCAAAAACCTTTGTTGCGAATCTGCTCCATCACGGCGTTGTCGATTTCTTCTTCGCGATAACCGATAATCACAGGTCCGTAGGCGCAGAGGTAATCGATGTATTCGTTGCCATCGACGTCAATGATGCGCCCGCCCTTTCCCTCTTCAAAGAAGATTGGATATTCGCCTTCAACGAAGTTGTAGGGTCTGCGGATACCGGCCACACCGCCGGGAACCAGGGTTTTGGCCTCGGCAAAGAGGGCCATACTTTTGTCGAGCTTCAGTTTTTCAGCCATTTATTTTTCTCCTTATTATAATTCCCAGATTGAAGCGATTCCCATTCCGCCTCCGATGCAAAGCGCCGCCAATCCTTTATGAACGCCGCGTTTGCGCATTTCATGAAGCAGAGTCACGATGATGCGGGCGCCACTGGCTCCAATGGGGTGACCCAGCGCGACGGCGCCGCCGTTGACGTTGACAATGTCGGGATTGAGCTTTCCAACAGATTCGGCTTCCAGTCCTTTGAAAACGGCAAGGGATTGCGCGGCGAAAGCTTCGTTGAGTTCGGCAAGTTCGATATCGCCAAGACTCCAGCCGCTTTTTTGCAACAGTTTTTTGATGGCGGGAACGGGACCGTAACCCATGATGGCAGGGTCAACACCGCCTGAAGCGGTTCCAGCCAGGGTTCCCAGAATGGGCAGCCCCAGTTCATGAGCTTTTTCCTCGCTCATTAAAAGCAAGAGCGCGGCACCGTCGTTGATGCCGGAAGAGCTTCCAGCGGTGACACTGCCGTCGGCCTTGAAGGCTGGACGCAATTTGCCCAAAGCTTCAACGGTCACACCTTTGCGGGGAAATTCGTCGGTGTCGATAACCAGCGCGTCGCCTCTGCGTTGAGGAATCACGATGGGCACGATTTCGTCTTTAAAACGTCCTTCAGCAATCGCCTTTTCCGTTTTATTCTGGCTGGCCGTTGAGAAGGCGTCTTGCTCCTCGCGGCTGATTTGGAATTTTTCCGCCAGATTTTCGGCGGTGACGCCCATGTGGTAGTTGTTGAAAATATCGCTGAGTCCGTCCCGGATCATCAGGTCGGTCATGGTTTTCTCGCCCATTTTCCCGCCCCAACGCATGTCCATTGAGACGTAGGGGATTTGGCTCATGTTTTCTGTTCCTCCAGCCACAACGATATCGGCTTCTCCAGCGGCGATCATCATTGCGCCCAAGGCAACACTTTTCATCCCTGAACCACAAACCTTGTTCACGGTGTAGGCGGGGATATAGTCTGGAACTCCGCTCTTGATTGCCACTTGGCGGGCGATGTTTTGCCCGTGTCCGGCTCCGCATACGTTGCCAAGGATAACTTCATCAATCTGTTCAGGCTTCAAGCCGGTTTCAGTGAAAATGGCTTTGAGAACTGCGACGCCCAATTCCACTGCCGAAACATCTTTGAAAGCACCTCCGAAACTTCCGATGGGAGTACGTTTTGCACTCACCACAACGGTCTTTCTCATGGCTTCCTCCATCTTTTTATTTTGTTTTCTTGCACCATAATTTTCCCGCCATATTCGGTCAACTGCTATTTATGATTCGCGCGAGAAATTGGCTGGGAAAGCGGATGAATTGGGGATATTTTGGTATGTTGGGAATCGTTAATATGGTTTTCAAATATGCTGAATTCCCGAATAATCCTACAATTCCATCCAAGCTTGCCTTGCTTTCTCTCACCATTTATACCACATCCCAATGTCCGAAGAGAATTATCAAGCACCATACATAAGAACGAGTTGGTTGTAACGTCCTCATTTGTGCCTAAACCTATATATCACTTATGATTAGCTTTTAAAACATAAGGAAGACTAAAGGCGGCGACCCAGAGACAGCCAATTTTTACCTGATAAACTGCTGAAAAAAAACTGAAGAGCGGATTTTCTATAGTCCATTGACATTTTGAAAAACCGCTCTTCTTTTATTTCGATTATCTAATTTTTGATTTTGTCGATAATATCCCGGCAAAGCTTTCCGGAACTTTCCAGGCTGGGACTTTCCACATACACCCGGATGATGGGCTCGGTTCCGCTCTTGCGGATGTGAATCCAGTGGTCGGAGGCGGTGGCTTTCACGCCGTCCTGCAGGTCGATTTCATAATCTTGCAGGGCTTCCTGGGCGCGTTGCATCGCCTTATCCATTTGCGAGGGTTCCAACTCCAGCTTTCCCTTGGCAAAATGATAGCGGGGCAGCTCAGCCACAATCTCAGAAAGGGTTTTTCCGGTTTCGGCCAAAAGCCCCAGAATCAGCGCCATTCCTGCCACAGCGTCGCGGGTGTAATTCACTGCAGGACAGATGATACCGCCGTTTCCTTCGCCGCCAACCGGGGAGCCGCGTTCCAGCATCTTTTTGCCCACATTAATCTCGCCAACCTTGGTGCGATGAACTTTAACCCCAAACTGTTTCGCGATATAATCGCTGAGCATGGAAGAGGAGAGGTTCACAACGATATCGCCCTTGGCTTTTGGCAGAATAAAAAGCTCCGCCAACGCCACGGAATATTCCTCACCGATGCAAACGCCGTGTTCATCAACGATGGCAAGCCTGTCCACATCCGGATCGGTGGCAAAGCCAAGGTCCGCCTGCTGGCGTCTCACTTCCACTTCCAACTGCTCCAAATTCACGGCCTGCGGTTCGGCAGGATGGGCGAAAATACCGGTGGGGGAGCCGTTAATGCTCACCACCTCACAGCCCAGTTCTTTCAGCAATAGCGGGGAAATCAACCCACCCGCGCCATTCACCGAATCAACCACCACCCTGAATTTTCTCTCCCGGATTTTTTGCAGATTCAGCCAGGGGATATCCAAAACTTTTTCAATGTGATGGCGGATGGCATCTTCATCCTGGGACAGAGCGCCCACATTTTGCCAATCCTTCCACGCAATTTCCTCTTCAATCGAGCCAAGGAAATCAGCGGCTTTCTGGGCGGCGAGGAACATTCCATCTCCATCCACAAACTTCATCGCGTTCCATTGAGGCGGATTGTGTGAAGCTGTGATGCTGATTCCGCCTTGCGCGGAGTGCTTTTTCACATTCAAAAGGACGGTGGGGGTGGAAACGATTCCGAGGTCAATCACATCACAGCCCACACCCAAAAGGGCGGCTGATACGCTGTTTAACATCGCTATGCCGGTGGTGCGGGAATCTCTGCCAACCACGATCTTTGGCTTACCTTCGCGGGCGGGATTCAGCGAATATTGGGTCATAAACTCGCCAAACCGCGCCGCGAATCTCATGGCATTGGCGGGATCCAAGCTGTCACCGAAGACACCGCGGACCCCGCTCACGCCGGTCATAAGTTTGCTCATGGGCTTTTTAATAACCGTATTTATATCTGTTATCAATTATTTTCGCGTCTTTGCGAAGCTGCATAAACCAGCGGCTGAATGCTTCGTTTTCCAAGCGTTCACGGATTTCTTCCTGTTTTTCCTTGGTGAAATTCTTCATATCGGGCTTGTTGCGGGTTTCAGCAAAGATGATGAAGGGGCCTTCTTTCGTGTTCAACAAAGCGGAATATTGGCCGCTGTTCAGCGCCAGCGCGGCTTTGTCGAAATCTTCCAATTGCGCGTTCACGGGCGCGGGAAGGCGGCTGCCGGACTTGTGTTCGTTGAGGTCGAAAACCTTCCAGCCTTCTTCCACCGCTGATCTCAGATAATTATCCTTGGAAACACGTTTGACGAAGTTATCGGCTTTGGCTTTCACACTGGCAATCTTTTTCTGTTTTTCAAGATCATACTTGATTTGCAGCTTTTTCTCGCCAAAATCTTCGTAATAGGTTTTCACATTATCGGTGATTTGGGCAACGAGATAGCTCTCTTGACCGCCCATATTCATGAAAAACACTTCCGAAACTTTGCCGGCTTTTTTGGCTGTAATGAATTGGAAGAGGCCGCCGTGTTCTCCGATTCCTTCCATCTGAGGGGTGTCGTGTGGCAACCAACGCGAGGTTACCGCTTCCATTTTCAGTTCTTTGGCAGCTTTGTCCATCCCTTTTTTGGAAATCAGTTTGCCAGCTTTTTTTGCTTGATCTTCCAGGTCACGGCGGGTTTCAGAGCTGATATTCACCTTCAGGAGGATATGGCTGGCGCCGATTTCTTCCTCACCCGGGGTTGTGGAGAAAATGCTGTCGCATTTAATGATATGCCATCCAAAATCAGAGCGGACAGGCTTGGAAATCTGTCCCGGTTTCAGGGCGAAGGCAGCTTTTTCAAATTCTGGAACCATCCTGCCTTTGCCAAAACGACCCAAATAGCCGCCATTGGCGCCGGAGCCGGGATCCTCGGAATATTCCACCGCCAAATAAGTGAAATCTTCCTTTTCTTTGGTGAGCCGTTCATAAAGCTCGTCAATTTCGCTTTTCACAAAACTGTAGTCCTCGTCCGACGGCTTGATGGGGAAAGTCAGATATTTGATGCGGGAAGCGGGGCCTTTTTTGAATTCTTTGTTCTTGTTGTCTTCATAGTATTTTTTGATTTCCGCTTCGGTGGCTTCCACAGTTTCAGCCATGTTAAAGTCGAACCAGATTGCTTTGCCGGTCACGCTGTCATTTTCCTTGTTAAACGCAAATTTGAGGCTGTCGGCTGTGATACCGGACTGCTGTATTATCTTTTCCTGCAGTTTTCTGCGGGGCAGGTAATCTTTCATATAATCATAAAGAATCTGGCGCAACTGGGGGTTCGCGTTCAGGGCGGCCAGATATTTTTGTTTGTCGAAGCGTCCATTGGTCTGCAATTCGGGGTTCTGTTGAAGTTCAGCAGGAGCATCGTTTTGCATGGCGTGCTTGATTTCCGCTTCAGTTACCTTGATCCGGTATTTTTTAAGCTGTTGTTTCAGAAGCGTTTCGTCCACCAGTTCCTGCCAGGCAGTGTGGCGCACGTAGCTCATCATTTGTTCGTCCACCCTCTGGCCCTGGGATTCATAGCGTTGGACAATTTCTTGGATCTTGGCGTTATATTCGTTGTGGCTGATTTTGGTTCCGTTGATTTTTGCCAGATAGTTTCCCTTGAAACCTTGCAAAAGACGTTCACCGCCAAAGATTCCACCAGCGCCGAGGCTCAAAATGAAGGCCGCGGCAACGATATAGACGATAGCTTTTTGTTTTTTTCTCAGTTGATCGAGCATTTATTTCCTCCCATGTTGGGTAAATTTCTATGGTTTTAAAAGCCAATATTTTTTGGCGCTGTTTTTGGCAAAGGTTTTTTTAAGTCTCCGCTCGCCAAAGCAGGAATAATCCCAAAGCGGCAAAGCAGATATTTGGCACCCACGCCGCCAAAACGGGGTCGATGATGCCGGCGTATCCAAAGCTTTGAGCCATTCTAATCAGAATGAGCTGGGTGAATCCCAAAGCCAGCGCGAGCGCAAAAAGCAGTCCGCGCCCACGGGAGCGGATATTGCTGGTGGCGATGGGCACAAAGAAAAACACGGCGATGAGATTTGTGAGGGGAAAAGCCAGTTTCAAATGTAAATCCAGCGTTTCCCGGTTTGCTTTTTCGCCTGTTTTTTTGAGGCTGGCAATGTGGTCTCTCAGATCAAAAAAGCCCAAATCCAGGCTCTTTTTTCCCGCTTTGGTAAAATCCTGGGGTGTGAGGTCCAAAAGCTTGCCGGCGTTGGGCGGCGGAGCCTGATATTCGATGCTTTGCCTGCCTGTGAATCCACGCAGACTGCAATCTCCCAATTCCCAGCCATCTTTTTTCCAAATGGCGGTGGAAGCTATGGCACGGCTCTTGATCCCCGTAAAACTGGAATCTGCCCAGGCAATGTCAATTCCGCGGATGATGTTTTGGCTGCCATCATAAAAAGCAATGTGGAAAAACTCCCCATTTTCACCTTGAAAATAGAGGCGGGCTCTGTCTGCCGGAGCTTCGGGTTCAGCGCCCCGGATTTGTGTGTCATAGAGATTGGCACGGGTTTTTTCCGCAAGAGGCATCACATATTCGCCAAAAACGGCAATCATTATGCTGATGATGGCTCCCAAAATGAAAAGTGGCAACAAAGCACGTTTGATGCTGATTCCAGCCGAGCGCACGGCAACGCTTTCGTTGTGTTTGGAGAGCGTGTTCATCATGAACATTCCGGTTATCAGAATGGTGAGCGGTGAACTGAGCACGATGAGATAAGGCAGGCGCAGCGCGTAATACAGGATGGCATCCTGCAGGCTGGTGCCGCTTCGCATGAGCGGGGAAAGATTGTCTATCACATCAATGACGATGAAAACCGTGCCAAAAGAGAGAAAGACAAGCAAATAGGTTTTCAGGAATTCTCTGGTGAAATAACGGTCGAGGATACGCATAGCTTTAATGGATTAGTTCGTCGGGCATGGATTTACCCTTTACTTGTCTGTGAGACAGACGCCAGGACAAGAGTTTAAGGTTCACCAGTTGTTTCTCCCTCAGCGAGAGATGGATGAGAATCATCGCTAAAATGGCAAAGACTATATTTGTGAGCCACATCGCCCAAAAAGGTGCCATCATGGCGCGGTCTGCCAGTTCTTCTCCACCGGTGAGGGCAACGTAATAAACCAGAAAGATAAAGCTGGAAACCGAAAACGCCATGCCGATGCCGCTGGAGCGGGTCATGAGTCCCAGTGGTGCGCCCAACAGCACAAAAATGAGGATAGCGGCGGAAAGAGCAAACTTTTTATGGTATTCCACCTGCAGGGAGCGGAGGCTTTCCAAGCTGTATTGCAATTGGTCTTCAGCGGCTCCCTTCATGATTCCCAAGCGTCGCTGTTCCACGTCCTTTTCATGCGGATCCGGCAAAGCCTCAAGCTTTTCCAAGCGCGCCTGCAGGGCTTCGATTTCCTTTTTTCCCTGTTCAAGCTCAGTTTCTTTTTCCCGGATTCCTTCCAAAAGCTGTGGATGCGTCATCTCACGGTCGCTGCGAAAACCCATATCCGCAAATTCCATACCCGGTGCCAAATCCCGGATATGGATGCTGAAGCTTTCGAACTTCCGAACCTGGTATTTTTGGGGTTCACGTTCGTCTTGTTCGTGCATTTCACCGTTTGTGAGAGTCACTTGAATCACATTTCCGCCGTCAAGCTGGCGCAGGCTGCCTTTTTCCGCGCTAATGAGACGCGGCGTCCGGGTTTGGCTGCGGTCATAAATCAAAATACCCTGCAATTCGTTTTCGGTGTTCTTTTTCGTGTAAATTGTGTAGTCACCCAGGGTGGTGAATTCTTTTTCCTTGATAATCGTCATCGGTTTATGGTAGGCAATCTTCAGGGTCAGTTTTTTCAGCTTGTGGTTGGTGTTTGGCAGAAAAAAATGGTTAAACCAAACCATGCCCAAGCTCATCAGAGCAGCCACCAAAATCAATATCCACATCGTTTTATAGATGTTTATACCGCTGGATTTCATCGCGGTAATTTCACGATCCACGCTCATGCGGCCAAACGCCAGAATCGTTGCCACCAGCACCGCCATGGGGATGGCAAGAGCCAGCATGTAGGGCAGCGAAAGCATGAAAAGCCGGAAAATGGTTGCAGCGTCCAATCTTTTGTCGATAATCAGGTTAATCAAGTCGATGGCGCGATCTGCCAACAGCACGAATGTGACCACCGTCAGCGACAGAAAAAAAGGCGCGATATGCTCCCTGAAGATATAACGCGGCAGAATTTTCACGAGGAGAAAAGCTCCATAAGGCGGTCTTCACTGATGATTTGCACACCTGGGGTTTTTTGAGCTTTGGCAAGCTTGGAGCCGGGTTTTTCGCCCACCACCAGATAATCCAAATTTGCGCTAACGCCGCTAACCACACGGCCTCCATGAGCGCGGATGCGATCCTCCATTTCTTTTCTGGAAGCGCTGGCCAGACTGCCGGTGATAAGAAAACTTTTTCCTTCCAAACTGACGGAAACGCGTTGCGAACGCTGGCTGAATCTGAGTCCCAAATCCCGCAGGGCAGCCACCACATCCCGGTTTACCGGATTCGCGAACCAGGCGACAAGCGAAGCCGCAACCTTTTCACCCACATCCTGAACCTGAGCCAGAGCTTCCGCGTCCGCCGCGGCGAGCGCGTCCACATTTCCAAAGTGTTCGGCAAGCCCGAGCGCAGTCACAGCGCCCACATGGCGGATGCCGAGAGCGAAAAGAACCCGGTCGAAATTCTGGAGTTTTGAAGCTTCGATGGCGGCACGGAGGTTTTCAGCGGATTTGGCTCCAAAGCGTTCCAACTCCGCCAGTTTTTCATAATCCAGACGGTAGATATCCGGCAGGGACGCAACATAGCCTTTTTCCAAAAGCCGTGCAACCAGGCTTTCACCCAAACCACGGATATCCATGGCATTGCGGGAGGCAAAATGTTCCAGGCGTTTTTGCAACTGCGCGGGACAGGACGCGTTCGGACAATAGCTGATGGCGCCATCAAGATCACGTTCCAGATGGCTTTGGCAAACCGGACAGTTTTTCGGAAACTCCGCCGCAACGGCACCTGCGGGACGTTTTTCAGGCAGGGTCTGCAAGATTTTGGGGATGATTTCGCCGGATTTGATGAGGCGGACGCTGTCCCCGATATGAATATCCAGGCGCTGCATTTCGCCCTCATTATGAAGAGTGGCGCGGGAAACTGTGCTGCCGGATATATAAACAGGCTCCAGAATCGCTACCGGAGTCACAGCGCCAGTGCGCCCAACTTGGAATTGCACATCCAAGAGCCGGGTTTCTTTTTCCTCCGGTTTGAATTTGAATGCCACCGCCCACTTGGGGCTTTTGGCGGTGTGTCCCAAACGGCGCTGAAGCTCCAAATCATCGGTTTTCACAACCACGCCGTCAATTTCGAAGGGAAGGCTATGGCGCTGCTCTTCCCAGCGGTCACAATATTCTTGCAGAGCCGGGAAGGAGTGAAATAACTCGTGGGTGGAGGTGATGGGAAAGCCAAGTTTGCCCAGCCATTCAATCAAATCGGATTGAGTTTTCACAGGCAGTTTTTCGGCTTCGCCCAAAGCATAAAAAACCGCCCGCAGATGGCGTTTTTTCACCTCCGCGGTGTCTTTAAGCTTGATGGAGCCGGCGGCGGCATTGCGGGGATTGGCAAAGGTTTTTTCCTCATTTTCGGCGCGTGTTTCGTTTAGCTTCAAAAAATCCTGCACCGGGATGAAAACCTCACCGCGAATTTCCATGGGGGAGAGATGTTCAATTTTTTCGGGAACGATTCCCAGAGCGCGGATATTTGCCGTCACCACTTCGCCGACAAGACCATCTCCGCGCGTGGTGGCATATTGCAGTTTCCCATTTTTATAATACAGATTGATGGACAAGCCGTCAATCTTCAGTTCCGCCACCAAAGGAGGGAAAAAACCCAGTTCCGCCGTCAGTTTTTCACACCAAATCCGCAATTCATCAGTGGAATAAGTGTTGTCCAAGCTGAACATTCTCACCAGATGCGGAATGGTCTGAGCGCCGGGGCGGAGGTCACTTCCCACTTCCTGGGGCGGCAGTTCTTGCCTCTGAGTCTCGTCCAGGCTGGCTTCCAGCTCTTTGAGCTGCGTCACCAATTGGTCATATTCAAAATCCGAGATGACGGGATTCGCCATCTGGTAATAAAGAAGGTCATGACGCTCGATTTCGGCGCGCAGTTTTTTTATTTGTTCCCGCAGGGTTTGGGTCATAATTCGTAAAAAGCCGGTCGTCTGTCGGACACGATTTCGTTCATTTCGCTCACGTTTTTGTCCAAAGCAAGCGCGGGGTCGATTTCAACGGTTTTCACCCCAATTTCGGTGGTCTCCATACGCGTTAAAATTTCGCCCTTGGTGGCAAGTATCTGACTCATGCCGGTGAAGGAATGCTTCATCTCGCCTTCTCCCTCGGAACCGATGCGGTTTGAGGTGATGGAGAAAACGCGGTTTTCCAAACTGCGGGTAATCATCGCCTGTTGACACCAAGGCAAAACCAGATTTGAAGGATGGCAGAGGATTTGGGCTCCCTTCAAGGCCAGCGTGCGTGCGGATTCCGGAAAATACCAATCGAAACAAACCATCATACCAATATTCACACCACCTTTGGCAGGATAGACATTCAGGCCGGTGTTACCAGGTGTGAAAAACAGCTTTTCCCGATAGTAGAGATGGGTTTTGCGGTAAACGTGGTAAGTTCCATCGGGGTTCAACAAAGCGGCGGAATTGTAGAATATATCGCCATCGCGTTCGGCAAAGCCATACACGATGCTGAAATCGCCTTCAGCGGCAAGATTGCTCAAAGCGACAAACGCTTCAGAGGTGGGCACAACTTCGCTGGTTGCCAACACATCTTCACGCGAGCGGAAAAGATATCCGGAAATACAAAGCTCTGGCAGGACCACCAGATCGGTCTCGAGACCACGCAAAAGCTGGGTGAGCTTCGCGATGTTTTCCCGCGGATTCAAATAGGCGGGTTCAAACTGCAGAACGGAAACCCTGTAGGTCATTTCTTTTTTTATATCTCCTTGTGTTTATTAGGCTTGGAGGGAATAGACGCCAATCAAGCCACAAAATAGCATTTATTCAGAAAGACAGATTTTGGTCAAGCTATTTTCTGGGAAGCGGGTCTTTATCCTGTTTTTAGCCAAGAAAACCGGAATTATTAAATCGCCAAATCCGCGAGTAACATGGATTAGAAAGCATCCTCTTGCTTGCCGCCTTATGTATCCCTTATGTTTCAAAAGCTAAATTTAAGCCAGATATAGAGATAGGGCTTGGCTCATCGTTTCCCAGCAGACTCGTTCTACAGTATATGGATGGCTTGTATTATCCGCTATTTATTGAGGCTTCCTTTCCCCTGGCTCAGGATTAACCCGAACATGACTCGGGAACATCCCATACGGGACAGAGGATGATGGTTGATTGATGCGCGGAAGGATATTAGTTGGCGCCAAGGACCGAGTTTTGGAGATGAAGACGGAACCTGGCTACGATTTTGTCGGTGAGTTCGTTCATGGCAAGGTTCACCATATCGGATTCCTCGGGTGGCAAGGGTTCCAGTTTGCGAATCAAGGCCATGGTTTCTTCCGAAAGGGCGCGCTCATCCCCTCCGTTTTCTTTAATCCTTGCCCACTCTCCAGTCCAGACGTATTCTGCGGTCACGGTGTCTTTATCTTTCAAAATTCCGGTGCTCACTTCCACCAGACTGAAAGTTGCGGTCACGCGGACGGAAACGGTTTTAAGATATTTTGTGTAGACGCAACTGACGTCTTTGTACACATCGCGTTCTTTAAGCTTGCCCTTGTTGGTATAATATGCTTCCTTCCCAGACATGATGTTTTTTGTTTCCCTCAAATCCACTTCACTTTCCCGCTCCGGGACGTAGTTCACCTGGATGATTTTGCCCGTAATGATTTCGTGGGCGGTGAGGAATTTAGCCAGGATATTTTCGTCTTCAAAGTCCGGACTTTGGGGATTGCCGTATTGTTGTTCATTCAATATGGCTTCGATGTCTTCGCGGCTCACGATATCCCAATATTTGCGTATTTCGGGGTCGCGGATGAGTTTGGAGATTAGCATGTCGGGAAGGAGATCGATAAGGCTGCCATATTTTAAGGTGCTGCCGGATTTATCGTCAAAGTTTCCCACCGCGATGCGTTTGATGGCAAATTGTCTGGAACGAGCCAATAGAGCGGGGGTATCCTTATATTGAGGAACGAGTTCCACCACTGTTTGAAACTCGTTGAAGGCCTTTCTGTGGGCGTCGGGATCGTTGTTCAGTGAAAGGATTTGCAGCCCATTTTGATAGTGAATTTCCGCGGCTTCGAGCTTGGCATCAGCCAGAGTTTGCTCAAAATCCCTCAGTTCAAGCTCGATTTGTTCACCGGTTTTTGCGTTTATAAAGGGATGGACGCTTTCCAGTAGTTTTTGCTGTTTTATGAGCTGCTCGTATTCTGGGATAATGAATTCCAGTGCCTGTTCACGGGGCAGGGCATTGAATTTGCGGATGCGCTCGTCTGCTTCAAAAAGGAAGCGTGGCCAAGTTTTTGCCAGCAGGACCTGGCTTTTGCTGTGTTTGGGTTTGCGGCTCAGGATTTCCACGCTACGATTGAGGGAGGATTCCAATTCGCCTTTGCGAAAATCGCGGGCAGCCTGGCGATATTCCGTTCGAGTTTTGCTGCAAGCCATGCCCAACAGCATCATCATGGCCAAAGCCGCTGTAAGAAGCCTTCTGGATGGCGTCAATATTCCTCCCAAACTGAAATTTGTTATTTTGTATTTCCAAAAGTGAAAGTGCCGGGGCTTTGTCAAGCACAATTTGTTGTTGGCATTCCCCCATTTTTTAAACCAGCCTTATTTTCATTTGCCAAGGATCGGTCAAATCAGGTCTATATGGAGATGTATTATAGTGTGTAGTTCGCTGCAGGCAGATTTTCAGTACCTGG